>Ga0209270_1000063_pt1 | contig 283607 bp, 237 predicted proteins | sample MTBAKSrepl1MetaG_FD_187456 | JGI IMG/M metagenome (GOLD analysis project Ga0209270, IMG submission 187456) | Enrichment culture microbial communities from Arthur Kill intertidal strait, New Jersey, USA, that are MTBE-degrading - MTBE-AKS1... | ecosystem: Environmental > Aquatic > Marine >...
TCAACACCAGGCTGGCCACCGCCCGAAAAATTTTAATGCAGACCCACTGCCCACAAGAACCGGCTACCGAGAAGGATCGCAAGCCCACCCCTAAGACCTGGCGCGAAATCTTGCTGGAACTGACGGGAATAGACATGAGGACCTGTCCCCAATGCAAAAAGGGCAGGCTGGTCAGAAGACCGCTGCCCAAGGGAGACGTCATGCTCTGCTATGGATCGGCGTCCTTGGCGGCGTCGGCGTAGAGGCGAAACAAATGCGATCCCCGTGCCTCCCAAGAAGGAGGACGGATATGCTGTGCCTAAATCAGGCCACCAAAAGCAAACAAAGGCCCTAGGCGAGACCTGCCATGATCAGCACCAGGGGAAAGACGTCCAGCTACCGACTCGTGCCCGACGCAAGGCCATCAAGAAATCCACAATAACCCCATAATCAAAAACCGAACCACCTCAGACCACGCGAAGGCTTAATTCTTTGCGGCGATTATGGAGGTGCGCTGCGCGACCTGCCATAATCGCCTAGGCACTACTTGGACTCCATATTTGCAGCCCGACCTGCAGCTTGCCGCAGTTCCCTTACATTCGATACTCCCGAGCCCATCGCAATATCCGGTTTGCACCGACGACCTGAGCGGCAGCTTTCAAGCATAATGGTATTAGTAGCCGGCAGAAATAAGGGAGAACTTGAACCGAAAATCAGCTGCACTCAGAGCAGCGCATAAGCAAGAGCGGACCTCCCTTACCTGCTTTCATCAACAAATCAGGGAGGGTTAGATAATGCCTTTACTTCAAGTTGTGCTTGTCCTGATCGTAGTCGGTGTTGTTCTCTGGCTCATCAACCGATTCATCCCGATGGCGGGCTCCATCAAGACGATCTTGAATGCCGTCGTGGTCATTGTCGTTGTTTTGTGGCTTTTGAGTGTTTTTGGAGTTATCGGTTCGCTATCCAGTATCCGCGTGGGGAAGTAACTGGTGATAATATGACGATACGCACGACAAGTGACACGGTTTGATCCTGCAAAAAAATGCCTTCATCGCTGACTATCCCTAGGTAGTTTTAAGCTCCCGAGTCCACTCCAGATAAATCAGAGTGCCCCTGATTCCCCTGCAGGAGCCTGGACTGGCACCTGCATGCGGGTAAGACCTTCCAATAAGATTTCGGGTGGGCAAGGATATAAGCCACGATGAGTCAGACGCATAACGTTGACTATCTCTATCTCGCCGCTAGAGGACAATCCAAGGCCAAACAATGGTGCAGTACCCGGGTTTTTGTTCCTCGCGTCTGGAAGCGACCGCCTGCTTGACAACCTGTCACCGTGAGGTGCCAGGGGGAGGCTGATAGGCACAGGTCTTGATTGACGTAGGGTAGGGGTTGCAATATTCTGCTTTGCATCCATTAGATTTTGAATATCATCCTGAAAGCGAGGGGAAATGGAAGCGACATCTACGGCCCAAGTGGATAACGAGCGGGTGGTGGTGACCGAGTGGCGGCTGGCCCCAGGGGCGAATACTGGGTTCCATGTGCATTCCCGCGACTACGTGGTGATACCCCTTACCACGGGCGTGCTGCGCCTGGAAGAGCCCGGAGGGGTGGTGCGAGAGGTGCCCTTGGAAGCCGGGGCCTCCTATGCCAAGCCCGCCGGGGTTAGCCACAACACCTTCAATGGCGGCGACCAGGAGTTTCGTTTCGTGGAGGTGGAACTGAAGTAGCTAATTCCGCGGTCCGCTTGCTGGTGCCCGCCGCTTCGAACCGCCTGAATTAGCCTATGTTGGGTGGAGGGGCTCAGCCCCAACACCCAACGATTATTTTTTACCGCCTTAGTCGTAATTGCGAGGGCATCCCGGCTTTTGGGGTTTACCGCGCTCTCAAACGGCATGGCTTCAGCCACCCGCCGCGCCCGGAGCCCGGGCCGCCGCTGACCCGCCGTGCAATTCAAGGACTCCCGCGACTTGGTCATTCTGCGCTCAATAGGTCGGGAAGAATGGGCCTTGTGAACAAGCCCATGTTTCACTACACCTCCGTGAGCGACGGCAATCAGGTTTTTCTTTAGTATAATCTCTGCTTGAGGATTGTTGAGTTAGGCGCTTGCCTGAGAAAAGTGAGTTGGGGGTCATGGAAACAACGATGATGGACCATCACCTGATCGAAAAGCAGTTCGAGGCCATATTCAAATTTTCCTATGACGGCATCTGGATCTGTGATGGCGAGGGCATCATTCTGCGCTGCAATCCGGCGGCCGAGCAAATCAACGACATCAAGGCGGCCGAGGTGGTGGGTAAGCACATCTCCGTGTTGGTGACCGGGGGCGTGGTGGACCGCACGGTGACCGAAGAGGTGCTCAGGGAAAAGCGCCAGTTCACGGTGATGCAGTACTGCCCGCGCACTAGGAAGAAGCTGTTGGTCACGGGCAGCCCCATCATCGATAACTCCGGCGAAATCGCCTTCGTGGTGACCAACGACCGGGACATAACCGATCTGGACCGCCTGCGCCACCGTCTATTGGAGCACGAGGCGCGCTCCCGGCGGTTCCAGGAAGAGTTGCAAAAGCGCGACCAGGAAAGCGCGTTGCATTCACGCCTGCTGGGCCGCACTTCCACTTCTATGCAAAGGCTGCTGGCCACCGCGGCCAACGTGGCCAACTTCAAGATCAACCTATTTATCAGCGGCGAGTCGGGCACCGGCAAGACCATGCTGGCCGAAACCATTCACCAGCTTTCGCCGCGCCGGGACAAGCCCTTCGTGCGGGTGGACTGCGGGTCCATACCATCCAATCTTTTCGAGTCCGAATTGTTCGGCTATGAATCCGGCGCCTTCACCGGGGCGCGTAGCGCCGGCAAGATGGGCTTGTTCGAGATGGCCGACGGAGGCACCCTTTTTCTGGACGAGTTGGCCGACGTGCCCATGGAGACCCAGCACAAGCTGCTGCGTTTCATTGAGAAGGGGGATTTGATACGGGTGGGGGGCACCAAGGTGCGCAACGTGGACGTGCGCCTCATTTCCGCCACCAACCGGGACCTGGACGAGGAGGTGGCCGCTGGGCGCTTCCGGGACGATCTGTACTACCGGGTCCGGGTGGTTCCTCTGAGCCTGCCGCCATTGCGTGATCGCCAGGAGGACCTGCCTTTTTTGATCAACCAATTCCTGATGCGTTTTTGCAAGCAGTACGGCACCCAAAAAAACCTTTCAGCCCCGGCCTTGGAGGCTCTGATCGCCTACGACTGGCCGGGCAACGTGCGGGAGTTGGAAAACCTCATGGAGCGCTTGGCGGTGGTGGGTACGGGCCAGGTCATCGAGATGACCGACCTTCCCCAGAGAATCCAGCAACACGAATCAGGGATGGATTTTGTGCCCATGTTCTCCGGGAAAAATCTCAAGGAGGCCACCGCAAAATTCCAGAAGATGCTCATTGAGGCTACCCTGGAACGCGAAATTACCCAATCCCGGGCCGCCAAGGCCCTCGGCGTGAGCCAAGCCACCATCGCCCGAAAACTGGCGGAAGGCCCTTCCACCATTTATGAATAATTATTCTATTACGAATAAACCGTATAACTAATTAAAATCAGTTAGTTGCAATAAAATATTACCGCCAGGTAGGTTTTCCATACAAATTTAAATAAGATACCCGTTTTTCGCCTCAGCGGCCCTATTTCCCAAAAAGTACTCCAGGACAAGGGGATATCTCCACCGGTGCTCCTTCGGCACGCTTTTGGCAATAAACCAAGGCAGGTGACGCCCCGCCCTTGCCTTCCCAGGTAAGGCAGTTGAACTTGAAGCGGGGCATGCAAGGCCAAATCACCTCGCAGCCGGCGGGTTGATCGGGAGAGCATGATGCACACCAAAGGCAGCGGGGCGTGAGCTTGGAAGAGTTGTCTCCAGATTTTTTCTACTTGGTGATGCGCGGCGGAGGCGATGAGGATAAGGCCCGCCTCGTGCAAGCCTTGACCAACAGGGGAGTGACCATCCTCTGGAAAAGAAATACCTCTTCCGGCAATGGCCGGGAAGAAGACATCCTGATTTTGAAGCTGGCCGGTAGCGACCATTCGAATCTAATGCTGGAACTGGCCCACGAGGGCATCGACGGCGACCTAGCTGCCTATGGCAAGCGGGTGCCCGGGAGCGTGAAAAGATGAATCAACTGACCACTCAGGAATTACAGGCCCTTCGCGCCAGCGAAGTGCCGCAAGGCCCCTACAACATCACCCCCCTGTTTGCGCGCAAGGCCTATGGGGCCATCCTGGAGGACACCGAAGGTAAACGCTATATAGATTTCGCGGGCGGCATCGGCGTGGAAAACGTGGGCCACGGCGCACCCGAAGTGGTGGAAGCCATCAAGGCCCAGGCCGAGGAATACATCCATCCCTGTTTTCACGTGGCCGCCTACGAGCCTTATCTGATCTTGGCCCGCGAGCTGAACCGGCTCACCCCGGGCGGCTTCCCCAAAAAGACCATGTTTTTGAACAGTGGGGCCGAGGCGGCGGAGAATGCCATCAAGATAGCCCGCTACGCCACCGGTCGCCCGGCGGTGGTGGCCTTTGAAAACGCCTACCATGGCCGCACCTACATGGCCATGACCCTAACCAGCCAGGGCATGCCTTACAAAAAGGGCTTCGGCCCCTTCTGCCCCGAGGTGTACCGGGCGCCCTTTGCCTATTGCTACCGCTGCAATTTTGGTCTGGAGCCTTCTTCCTGCGGTTTGCGCTGTGCCGATCATCTGGAGGATTTTTTCACCACCCACGTCCCGGCGGACACCGTGGCCGCCATGATCGTGGAGCCCATCCAGGGCGAAGGCGGCTTCATCGTGCCGCCCCAGGGCTATTTGGAGCGGGTCCAGCAGATATGCCGCAAGCACGGCATATTGCTCATCGCCGATGAGATCCAGGCGGGCATGGGACGCACAGGCAAGCTATACGCCTGTGAGCACGAGGGCCTGGAGCCGGACATGATCCTCACCGGCAAGGCCCTGGGCGGGGGGCTTCCCCTGACCGCAGTCACCGGCCGGGCCGAAATCATGGACGCCACCCACGCCGGCGGCCTGGGCGGCACCTTTGCCGGCAACCCCGTGTGCTGCCGGGCCGGGGTGGCGGTGTTGGGCCTGCTCACCGGAGGGCTCATGGAAAAGGCCCAGGTCCTGGCCGTTGAGCTGGAAAAGCATTTCCGCGCCCTGGGGGACAAGCACAAGCTGGTGGGCCAGGTGCGCGGCAGGGGCGTGATGTGGGGCATGGAGTTGGTGCGCGACCGCGACAGCAAGGAGCCCGCCGACCAGGAGGGCAACCAGGTAGTGGCTGAGTGCCTGCAAGAAGGGCTTATCGTGCTGCGTTGCGGGGTGCACCACAACGTAATCCGCACCCTGATGCCGCTGACCGTGACCAGCCAAGAACTTGAGAAGGGCTTCGCCATATTGGACCGAGTGCTGAGCAAGCTAGCGGGCTAGGCCAACCGCCGGAGGAAATTTTGTTCGTTCAACAACTCATAAACGGCCTGATCATGGGTGGCGCCTACGCTCTCATCTCCATCGGGCTGACCATGATCTTCGGGATCATGAACTTCACCAACCTGGCCCACGGCGCCATCTACATGCTGGGCGGCTACGCCATGTACATGGCCAGCACCGTGGCGGGTCTGCCTTTCTCCGTATCGGTGGCAGTGTCCATCGTGGGCGTGGGGCTCATGGGCGTGCTCATGGACCGCCTGGTGTTTCGCAGCGTATACAAGGGCCCGGAGCTCAACACCCTGCTGATCTCCCTGGGCATGATGATGTTTCTGGAGAACGGGGCCTTGCTGCTCTGGGGCTCCCAAACCCTGACCGTGGCCGCCCCCTACGGGGACACCATCTTCCGGGTGCTGGGCGCTTCCATGACCTTGCAGCGCCTGGTGGTTCTTGTGGCCAGCTTCGTCTTGATCGGAGGGCTCTACCTGTTCCTTAACACCACTCGCCAAGGCAAGGCGGTCTTGGCCACGGCCCAGAACCCCACCGGGGCCTCCCTGGTGGGTATCCACATCCCCCACATCTACATGCTCACCTTCGGCATCGGTTCGGCCCTGGCCGGAGCGGGCGGGGCTCTGCTGGCTCCGCTGTTCTACGTGTTCCCCACCATGGGCAGCATGCCCCTGCTCAAGTCCTTCGTGGTGGTGGTGCTGGGCGGCATGGGCAACGTGCAGGGCGCGGTGGTCGGCGGCTTTTTGGTGGGGGTGGCCGAAAGCCTGGGCGGCGCCTACCTGTCTTCGGACTACAAAAACGCCTTTGCTTTCATAATCCTCATCGCGGTGCTGGTCATCCGGCCCCAGGGCCTCTTCGGCAGGAGTACGTCATAGTGCGCGACCCTGATAACTTACTTACCATCTTGATTATGCTGGGGCTGTTGATCTTCCCCGCGCTGGTGACCGACTCCTACTTCCAGCACATCATGAACGTGGCCCTGATCTATGCCATCGGCATCTATGGCTTCAACATCATCACCGGGGTCACCGGGCAGCTCAACCTGGCCCACGCCGGTTTCATGGGCATCGGGGCCTACCTCTCCGCCTTCCTGGCCGTTCGCCTCGGCTTGAACTTTTGGGTAGCCATGCCCCTGTCCGTGGCGGGCACCGGCCTGGCCGGGCTGCTCATCGGTCTGCCTTCCCTGCGCACCCGGGGCGTCTATTTCGCGCTGACCACCATGGGCTTCGGCGAGATAATGTTCATCGTCTTTGACAACCTGATCCCGGTCACCGGCGGCCCCATGGGCTTCACCGGCATACCGGCCCCCTCCCCTCTGGGCCCCATCACCTTCACCAGCAAGATCGGCTTCTATTACTTGTGCCTGGCCTTCCTTTTCTTGGCCATATACGCCAGCTACACCCTGGTGGTCTCCCGGATGGGGCGGGCCATGCTGGCGGTGCGAGAAAACGAGGACCTGGCCCGCTCGGTGGGGGTGTCCATCGTCGGCAGTAAGATATGGGCCTTTGTGCTGGCCACCGCTTTCATCGGGCTCTCGGGCTGTTTGTATGCCCATTACTTCCGGTTCATCAGCCCGGTCAGCTTCACGGTGGGCGAGTCCTTCCGCTGCCTGACCATGCTGGTGGTGGGGGGCATGGGCACCCTGGCCGGTCCGGTGGTGGGCTCGGTGCTGTTCACCTACCTGCCGGAGTTTCTCCGAGACATCGAGGAGTATCAACTCATCGTCTACGGCGTGGTGCTTATGATGTGCATCGCCTTCCTCCCCGAGGGCCTGGTGGGCTACCTCAAGATGAAAGCCGAGGAGCGCGCCCTGCGCTCCCGGATGGAGGCTTGATCATGGCCCTTTTATCTTGTCAATCGGTGAGCAAAAAATTCGGCGGCCTCATGGCGGTTAACCGGGTGGACCTGAGCATCGACGAGGGAGAACTGGTGGGACTCATCGGCCCCAACGGCGCGGGCAAGACCACCATGTTCAACCTGATCACCGGATTCCTGCCGCCCTCCAACGGCCGCATCAGCTACCAGGGCCGGGACATCGTCCGGCTGCCTCCCCACCAGTTGGCGGCCCAAGGGCTGGTGCGCACCTTCCAGAAGATAAACGTGTTCAGCGAGCTGACCGTGGAAGACAACGTGCTCATCGGGGCGCACCTTCAGTTCAAGACCAGCTACCTGAAGGCCTTGACCCTCTATGGCCGGTGCAGGCGTGAACGAGAGAAGTTTCGCGAAAAATCGGGCAAGCATCTCCAAGAGGTCGGTTTGGAGCGCTGGCGTCATGTCCGGGCCAAAAACCTGCCCTTGGGTCTGCAAAGGGCCCTGGGCATCGCGGTGGCCCTGACCGCCAAGCCCAAGCTGCTGCTTTTGGACGAACCGGCTTCGGGCATGACCCCAGATGAGACGCGCCAAATCATGGATGTCATTGGCCGGGTGCATGCCAGCGGCATCACCGTGCTGATGGTGGAACACGACATGCAGGTGGTGATGAACCTCTGCCGACGGTTGATCGTATTGGATTTTGGACAGGTGGTGGCCGAAGGCTCGCCTGAACAGATCAGGCACGATCCCAAGGTGGTGGAGGTTTACCTGGGCAAAGGTTTCAAACGCGATGATTCTTGAGGCAAAAAACCTGGTCACCTATTACGGCAAGGCGCAGGCCCTGCGGGACGTTTCCTTGTCGGTGGGCGAGGGCCAGATAGTCACCCTGCTGGGCGCCAACGGCGCGGGGAAAACCACAACCCTGTTGACCATCTCCGGGGTGATCCGGCCCCGCTCCGGCTCGGTGACCTACCAGGGCCGGGAAATCACCAACCTCAGGCCCGCCTCCATCGTCAGCATGGGCCTGGCCCATTGCCCCGAGGGCCGGGCCTTGTTCCCGGACATGAGCGTGGCCGACAACCTGGAGATGGGCGCCTACCTGCAAAAAGACAAGCACGAGATACAGGCTCAGCTCGAGCATGTATACCAACGCTTCCCCCGGCTGGCTGAGCGCAGAAAGCAGCAAGCCGGGTCCCTCTCCGGAGGCGAGCAACAGATGCTGGCCATCGGCCGGGCCCTGATGAGCCGCCCCCAGCTGCTAATGCTCGACGAGCCCTCCCTGGGCCTGAGCCCGCTGTTGGTGGAGCAGATGTTCGAGATCATCCTGGACATCCGCAAGGAAGGCACTTCGGTGCTTTTGGTGGAACAGAACGTGGCGGCGGCCCTGGAGGTGGCGGATTACGGTTTCGTATTGGAAACCGGCCGGTTGGCTTTTTCCGGGTCCCAAAAAGAGCTGATGGGCAACGATCAGATACGCAGCGCATATCTGGGCAAATAGGACGGTAATCTAACCCGAAAATGGAGGAAATCATGAAGGGTTCTAAAAAATTGTGGGGCCTGGTCGCAGCCTCGCTCCTGTGCCTCGGATTGGCGGCGGGACCGGCGGCGGCCGCGGACAAGGTCAAGATCGGCGCCAGCTATCCCCTGAGCGGCGGAGTGGCCCAAGCCTCCAGCTGGGTGGTGGAAGGCGTCAAGATGGCCGCCAAGGAAATCAATGCTGCCGGTGGCGTGCAGGTAGGCGGCGCGAAAATGCCCTTGGAGATCGTTCTGTACGACTCCAAATGCGACCCCACCAGCGCGGTGGGCGCGGCGGAAAAGATGATCAGCCGGGATAAGGTGGTGGCCATCACCGGCGACTATTGCAGCTCATGCACCCTGGCCCAGCGTGAAGTTTCGGGCCGCCACGAGATAGTGCAGATCACCCCCATCTCGGTGAACCCCAAGATCACCGAGCCTGGCCACCCCTACATGTTCCGCCTTTGCAACACCATCGGCATGTACGCCGAACCCTTCGTGGAGTTTGTGGCCAAAAAACTGCCCCAGGTCGAGAGCGTCGGCTTTTTAGCCATCACCGACGACTACGGCCGCAGCGCGGTGGACATCTATACCAAGCTGTTCCCGGCCAAGGGGGTCAAGATCAAGGCGGTAGAGTACTTCAAGCACGGCGACACCGACTTCTACACTCAGATCACCAAATTGGTCAGCACCAAGCCTGACGCCATCTACGTCGTTACCGACGAGGACGCCCAGAACATAGGCACCCTGAAGCAACTCAAGGAGCTGGGCTACAAGGGCAAGATTTTCGGTTGCAGCACTTATTGCACCGACAACATGGTCAAGCTGGGCGGAAAGAACCTCCTGGAAGGCCTATACGTGGAGGCCCCCGCCTTCGAGTTGTTCAAGACCGAGCCCCAGATCAAGGCCTGGCAGGCTCGCTACAAGAAGCTCTATGGCCGCGAAGGCAACGCCTTCTCCCTGTGGGGCTACCAGTCGGTGATCATCCTGACCGACGCCATCCAAAACGCTGGCACCATCTCCGACAAGAAGAATATTCAAAAGGCCATGGCCGATTTCGACTTGTCCAAGATCATGGGCTACCATGGCGAGCCCCACTTCGACAAAAACGGCCAGACCCACCCCACCCTGGGCGTGGTGCAGTTCCAGGGCGGCAAGCGGGTTCCGGTCTATCCCGTAAAATAACAACACCCGGGAATAAGCATAATCAGCCCCGGCCGGGGCTTCCGGCCGGGGCACTTTTCATAAGCGAGAAGGCTCCATGCAAAGCGAAATCAAAGCTGACCTGATTATCAAGGGCGGGACGGTGATAACCATGGAGGAGCCGGTCCAGGCCGGAAAGCTGGATATCGCCGTAAAAGACGGCCGCTTCCTGGCAGTGGAGCCGACCGGAAGCCTGGATGGCCTGCAAGGACCGCGGACCCAAGTGGTGGACGCCAGTGGGCAGGTGGTCATGCCCGGAATAATAGACGCGCACAACCACATGGCGCTTTTCGGAAAGCAATTGCAGGATGTGGAAGTCAGCCCCAACACCGTGGGCAACCTTGATGAGCTGGTCCAGGCCATAGCCGCCCGCGCGGCCGAGACCCCTAAGGGCCAGTGGGTAAAGGCCTGGGGCTACGACAACACCCGGCTGGCCGAAAGCATGCACCCCACCAGGGAATTTTTGGACCGCGCCGCTCCCGAACATCCCGTGTACATCACGCGCACCTGCATGCACGTGATGGCGGTCAACTCCATGGCTCTGAAAATGGCGGGCATCAAGGGCGACGCGCCCGATCCCGAGGGCGGCGAGTTTGGCCGGGACGAGCAGGGCAGGGTCAACGGTATACTAAACGAGCTGGGCACCATGAGCATGATCAACAAGGTCGTGCCCGCGGAGACCCCGGACCAATGCGCCCGGCAGTTGGGGCTGGCTTCGGAAGTTTACGCCGCCCAGGGGCTTACCACGGTGGCCGAGGCCGGAGCGGGCTGGAACGGCAACCCCCACGAGGCCACCGGCTTCCAAGTGGCCCGCGAGCAAGGCCTGCTGCGCCAGAGGGTATGCCTGGGCCTCATGGAAACCACTCACCATCTGCTGGCCGATGACGGGGGCATACCCTTCTATTCGGGCTTTGGGGACGAACGCTTGTGGGTGGGTCCCGCCAAGTTCGTGGGTGACGGCGGCATCGGGGCCCGAACCGCGGCGGTGAACCAGCCCTACGAGGGATCGGACTATTGCGGCGTGTTGTGCGAGGAAGAGGCCAGCCTGAGCGAGCGCATGGCCAAGGTCCACGCCGCCGGGTGGCAGATATCCCTGCACGCCGTGGGCGACCGCACCCTAGATCTGGCCCTGGGCTGCTACGAAAAGGTGCTCACCGACAATCCCAAGCCCCACCGCCACCGCATCGAGCACGCGGCCATAGCCACGGCCGCCCAGTTGGAGCGCGTGGCCAAGCTGGGACTGATCCTGGTGGTGCAGCCCGCCTTCATTCGCTACCTGGGTGATAGCTTCTATAAAAACCTGGGCGAGGGACGCATGGGGCAGGTGATCCCGGTGCGCTCCATGTTGGAGGCTGGCATCACGGTTGCCGGAAGCTCGGACCGGCCGGTCACCGAGGGCAACCCTTGGACCGGAATCTGGTCCGTGCTGGCCCGCACCTCGGTGGGTGGAATCAAAATCAGCCCGGAACAGGCGGTCAGCCGAGTACGGGCGCTGAAAATGTGGACCACCACCGCGTCCCGCGTGGTCATGGCGGAAGACGCCGTGGGCAGCATAGAGGCGGGCAAACTAGCGGACCTCATCATCATAGACCGCAACCCGCTGGACTGCCCGGAAGAGGAGGTCGCGCACACCAAGGTGCTGGGGACCTACCTGGGCGGAAAAAAAGTGTACGCGGTCTAACTGAATTCAGCGGTTGTGGGGCCTTGCTTGGATCACTAATCCCAAACAAGGTACCATACCACTACTAAGCTTTTTGAGTCGATGACCCTCACCCATAGTTTTCAGTGGCACCGCATTACTGGGGGAGGTCAGTTTTAAACTTATATTTGCTCATGCCAGTCTCACGTATTTTGAGTCAATTTAACTTATCGGCTACTCCTTTCACATCGGGCAGATGCCCCGGAATAAAAAGAGCCAATGCAAGCTTAGCCTCGCCAATGCGTTCTGGGGTGATCTAAAAATGTATCCCGGTATTGTCAGTTTCCTGAAAGCCAACGCGTTATATCCGTAAAGGATAATTTCATGCCGTGGGTTGCAACATTGAGCACCTGCTCTTTGTCATTTATGCAGTACAAATTTTGTCATTTATGGAGTGCAGACAGACCCACACGCCCTTGGATGCCTCAATAATTTCTCATTTGATTGCTATTTGATTGCTAGAGCAAAAATAAGGCTTAGGCGTTTTCGCCTAAGCCTTTGATATCACTGGAGTAGGCGGTAGGCCGTTGTACCAACGGCTTGCTGATTACGAAAAAGCACGCCGACTAGGAACCAATATGAGAACTAAAGCGAAGACGAAAAAACCGCTTATCAATATAGTTTGGGGTTGGGATGTTCGCCAAACGCTCCCATTTGCTTCCCCCCTGCTTCCCCGCAAAAATTATGGGCCAGTTCACGAGAACTGGCCCGATCCGTAAATAGCTGTTTTTATTGGTGCCCGGGGCGGGACTCGAACCCGCACGGCCATTAAGCCTGGGGATTTTAAGTCCCCTGTGTCTACCGGTTCCACCACCCGGGCTTGGACGGCCCGATGCGGCCGTCGCGGGTTAGTATATACCATTGTTGCCCGCCGGAGTCAGCGCCGGGCCGCTCCTCTCGCGTTTGACAGGGCGGTAGTGATAGGGTATTCGAGCCAGTAGGTTTTTAGCGCAGAAAGGAACCCCGTGGCCTCCAGCTTCAAGCAAGCCTTGCCCGCCGACGAGTTGCGCCGCCGGGTCCTGGCCCTGGCTCAGCCGGCCGACCAGGCCCTGAAGGACACCCTGACCAGCCACGTGCCCTACATCGAGCAGGTGAGCGGCTACATCATCTTCAGCGGCGGCAAGCGCCTGAGGCCGGTGCTCTACCTGCTGGCCGCGGCGGCGGCGGGTGGCCAGGGCCAGCCGCGCCAGGCGGCCATCTTCGAATACCTGCACGCCGCCACCCTGCTGCACGACGACGTGGTGGACGAGGCCGGGCTGCGGCGCGGGCGCCCGGCGGCCCGCACCCAATACGGCAACGACGCGGTGATCCTGGTGGGGGACTTCCTGTTCTCCAAGAGCTACTCCCTGGCCGCCGAGGTGGCCGACCACCGCTTTGTAAACGCCCTGACCGACTGCACCACCCTCATGGCCGAGGGCCAGGTCTTGGAGCTGCTTTTCACTGGTGACTACGAACTGGCCGAGGCCGACTACCGCCGGGTGATCCAGGCCAAGACGGCGGTGCTCATCGCCGCCTCCTGCCAGATGGGGGCCATCTTCGCCGGGGCCGACGACGCCCTGATCGAGTCCATGTACACCTACGGCATGGAGTTGGGCATGGCCTTCCAGATGGTGGACGACGCCCTGGACTACGTGGGCACCGAGCACGAATTCGGCAAGCCGGTGGGCCACGACCTGGCCGAGGGTAAGATCACCCTGCCCTTCATCTTCGCCCGGGAAAACTGCGGTCCCTCCCAGCGGGGCCGCCTGCTGGAGCTGGCCGCCGCCGCGCCCACCGACCCCGCCGCCCAGGCCGAGGCCAAGGAGATGGTGCGCAAGGCTGGAGGGGTGGAGCACACCATGGCCCAGGCCAAGGCCCACGCCCTGGCCGCCCAGGAGGCCCTGGCCGCCTTGATCCCGCCCCAGGGGCCGGGCGAGCATCTGGAGACCCTGCTGGCCCTGGCTCCCTACGTGGTGGAGCGGCGCTCCTAGTCTCTAAATTCTTTCGGTATATACCCGCCGACTTACGGTAACCGGGCTCACGCCCCGGGCCGTTTCATTTTGCTATAACCCGCAAATAACTAGCTAAAGCCCACGCGTCTTTTTTGGCGGCCGTCTTGCAATCGGTCCGGGCCAAAGGAGGCGCAATGTGGCGCAAATAAAAGTGGCCCTGCTGCAACAACCCGGCTCTCACCTGACCGGCTCCCTGGCTCCCATCCTGGCCGGCTGCGAGGTGGCCATGCTGAACCCGGCCTCCCCGGCGCCCTTGCCGGCCCAGGTGGCCGCGGGCGACATGCTGGTGCTGTGGGATTTGCACGGTTTTGACCCCGAACAACGCTCTCTCTGGCTGGAGCGCCTGGCCGCCGAAAAGGTAGGGGTGGTGCTGGCCGCGCCCGAGGGCCTGGCGGGGCTGGCCGAGCTGGCCACCGCCTGCGGGGCCCTGGCCCTGATCACCCCTTCCCAGGGCGCGCCCCAGTCGCGCCTGCAACTGGCCGCGGCCAGCGCCATGCAGAACCGCCTGCGCGAGCTGCTCTCCCAGGCCGCCCATTTGGAGGCCAAGCTCAGCGAGCGGGCGGTCATCGAGAAAGCCAAGAACCTGCTGGTCCTCAGCATGGGCCTGAGCGAGCCCGAGGCCATGCGCCGCCTGCAGCAGCACGCCCGGCGCAGCAACCAAAAGCTCATCAAGGTGGCCCAGCAGGTACTGGCCACCTATCACCTGTTCAACGGGGACAAAACGTAGCGCCACCGGGACGCGCCCCCACGGCGCGGCCCGGAGAGGTGGGGGGAGCGGGCCGGGGGCGCCTTAGCCTTCGGCCCGCGTTTTTGCATGCCTGCAAAAGCACCCGCCGGCGCTCCGGGGAGGTGGAGCGCCGGCGGGATTTGTGGGTGGACCAGGGCTCAGGCTAGGCGGCCTCGCCCAGGATGGCCTTGAGGTCCTCGTCGGGGGTGCTGATGGGCATGATGTTGAAGTTGTCCACCAGCACCTGGAGCACGTTGGGGGTGATGAAGGCCGGCAGGCTGGGGCCAAGGCGGATGTCCTTGATACCCAGGTGCAGCAGGGTCAGCAGGATGGCGCAGGCCTTTTGCTCGTACCAGGAAAGCACCATGGACAGGGGCAGTTCGTTGACTCCCACCCCGAAGGCGCCCGCCAGGGCCACCGCGATCTGGATGGCGCTGTAGGCGTCGTTGCACTGGCCGATGTCCAGCAGGCGGGGAATGCCGCCGATGTCGCCCAGTTGCTTGTCAAAGAAGCGGAACTTGCCGCAGGCCAGGGTGAGCACCACGGTGTCGGGCGGGGTCTTCTCCACGAACTCGGTGTAGTAGTTGCGTCCGGGCTTGGCGCCATCGCAGCCGGCCACCAGGAAGAAGTGCTTGATGGCTCCGGCCTTGACCGCCTCGATGACCTTGTCGGCCACGCCCATCACCGCGTTGCGCCCGAAGCCGCACATTACGCTGCCCCCCTCCTCGTCGCTGGGGAAGCCGGGCAGGGACAGGGCCTTTTCGATGACCGGGGAGAAGTCCTTGTTACGGCCCTCGCCGGGGATGTGGGGCACGCCGGGCCAGCCCACCAAACCGGTGGTGAAGATCTTGTCGCCGGTGTCGCCCTTGGGCTTCTGGATGCAGTTGGTGGTCATGAGGATGGCGCCGGGGAAAGCCGGGAACTCCTTGCCCTGGTTCTGCCAGGCGGTGCCGTAGTGGCCGCGGAAATGCTCATAGGCCTTGAGCTTGGGATAGGCCAAGGTGGGCAGCATTTCGCCGTGGGTATAGACGTTGATGCCCTTGCCCTTGCTCTGCTCCAGCAATAGCTCCAGGTCCATGAGGTCGTGGCCGCTCACCAGAATGGCCTTGCCCGCCTTGTGGCCCAGGGAAACCACCGTGGGCACGGGGTGGCCGTAGGCGCCGGTGTTGCCCGCGTCCAAAAGCTCCATGGCCTTCAGGTTCACCTCGCCGCACTTCAGGGCCATGCCCACCCAGCCGCCCAGGTCAAGCTGGTCCTCGGCTATGGCCGCCAGGGCCTCGTAGATGAAGGCGTAGACCGAGTCGTCCTCCTGGCCCAGGATGGCCGCGTGGTCGGCATAGGCGGCCAGGCCGCGCAGGCCGAACAGGGTGGTGTGCTGCAGGGCGATGATGTCGGCCCGCTCACCCTCCGCCGGGGCCAGGCGATAGTCCTTGGCCTGCTCCACCATGGTTTCCAGGCTCTGGGCGGGCTGGAAGCTGGCCGCCGCCTGGGGGAAGGAAACGCCGGGCAGCTTGGCCTTGAGATCCTCGCGCAGGTCCACCGCCTTGGTGATCATGGGCGGGAAACGCTCGGGGTCGAAATCGACGTTGGTCAGGGTGGAAAACAGGGCTCGGCAGGCAAAGCGGCCCACTTCACGGTCCACCGGGCCTTGCTTGCCCGCCTCCACCGCCACGATGGCCAGGCCCTTGAGGGCGTAGGTAAGCAGATCCTGCAAAGCGGCCACCTCGGGGAGCTTGCCGCATACGCCCTGGATGGTGCATCCCTGGCCCTTGGCGGTCTGTTCGCATTGATAACAGAACATATCCATGACTCTCTCCTCCGACTCCTAGTTTGTACCTATGCTTACATTGTAAAGGTAATGTGGTTCTCAAATCCTGATTTGTCGGCCCATGGGGCGACCTTTATTGTATTTAGGTACTAAAATACCTCATTAGCGGCGAGAGTCAAGTTTTTTTGGGCCAAAAAGAAAAAAATAATTACTACCGAAACTGGTCGGAGGGGGGGCTGGGGATTACTGGCTGAAAGGCTGGGGATTTCTGGCTGAAAGGCTTGGGAAAAATTGAGTCTCTGCCTAAAGGGAGGCGTCCTGGGCGCGGCTGCGGCCCTTTTTTATGGCGCTTTCCAGCCCAAATTTTTTCACCCGGTAGCCGATCTGGCGCAGGGTTAGGCCCAATTCGGCGGCGGCGTGGGACTGCACCCAGTTGTTGCGCTCCAGGGCGGCCACCACTTCCTGCTTCTCTATCTCCTCCAGGCGCGATAGCTGCTGCTCCTGGGTTCCGGCCGCCTCGCGGTAGAACAGAAAGGACGGCAGATCGTCCAGGCCGATCTCCGGGGTGTTGGTCAACAGGGCCAGGCGGCCGCAGAGATTTTCCAGCTCGGCCACGTTGCCCGGCCAGGCGTAGTGGGTGAGTACGCTCTGGGCCTGGGAGCTGAGGCGCGGGGCCTGGAAGTCGCGGTTGCGGGCCAGGAAGTATTCGGCCAGCAGGGCCACGTCGGCCCGGCGCTGCCTGAGCGGCGGCAAATGGATGGGCATCACCCCCAGACGATAGAAAAGGTCCTGCCGGAAGGAGCCCTGGGCCACGTTGCGCTCCAGATCCTGGGTAGAGGAGGCCACCACCCGCACCTGGGCTCGGCGTATTTCGCCGCCCCCGGCGGGCTCGTATTCGCCCTCTTGCAAGACCTGCAGCAGCTTGGCTTGCAGCGGCAGGCTGAGGCTGCCCACTTCTTGTAAGTAAAGGGTGCCCCCGGAGGCCTGCTCCAAAAGGCTGTCCGTGGGCGAGCCCGGACCGGCCGCCCGCCCGAAGAGCCGGCGCTCCAACTCCGCCGGACCCCAGGCCGAGCAATCCAGGTGCAGCAGCGGGCCGCTCCGGCGCTGGCTCAGGCGGTGGATCACCTGGGCGGCCAGGGCCTTGCCCACCCCCAGGGGGCCCAAGAGCAGCACCGTGGCCTCGCTGGGGGCGGATTTGCTCACCAACTCCTGGGCCCGCGCCATGGCCTCGCTTTGGCCGGGCAGGAAAAGATGGGTCGCCGCCGGGTCCAGGTCCCCCGCGTTTTCGCCCGAATGGCGGCGAAGGGACAGGTCCCGGTGCAGGGCCAACACCGAGCTGGCCAGTTGGGCCGCCGCATTGACCAGCCGCCGGGCGCTGCCGGGGTCGGGTTTGCCGTCGCGCAGGGCGGCCACCAGGCGGCCGGACTCCCGCCCCAGGGGCAGCAGGGGGACGCCGATGACCAGGCTTTGATTCACCGCGTCCGGACCCAGGTCCTGGTCCTGGCCCAGACCGGTGGCAACCCAGGGCGCGTCGCCCGCCTCCCAGAGCCAGAAGCGGGCCCCCCTGAGATCCAGGGCTTGGTCCAGGCGGAGCAGGATGCCCTCCAGGACCGATTCCAGATCCAGGGCCTTTTCCACCAGGCGGGCCATGTCCAATACGGCCTGGCATTCCTGTTGAGACGGCGAGAGTATCATGGCTTCATGATCTAGCAAGTTATGTGCCTTGCGGGCCCCTGGAGAAAATTTGCCCTAACCTCCCGCTTTGTGAGGACTTTTTTGAAGGACGTCTCATGGGGCGCCAAAAGCTTTCCTACCAATTTGTAACTTGTGACAGGTTTTTTGTACCTCCAGGTAGGTTTAAGGGCGGTCTTCCGCGGGCTTCCCTCCGGGAGGCCAATCCATAACTGGCTGATTACAAAGCCGATAAAAGTTATTTTTATGGTCACGGCCCAACTTGGCAAGGGCCTTGCTTTATATGGGGGGCAACCGGCACCCCTCCTCACAGCCGGCGACTACTCCCTCCTCCACACACCCCCCCGGCCACCAGGCCGGGGGTTTTCTTTTCATCCCGGCCCAGGTCCCTCCCCGCCAGGCCGGGACCCCGCCTCTCCCTGCCCCAGCGCCGCCGCCTCCACCGGGCGGGAGACATTGAAATACATAGCCATTATGGTGGCTTGCCCTTGACATACCCCCACAGGCCTCCTATAATCCGCCTACCCGCACGCTTGTTACTCCCGCCGCCCCTTCAGGACGGTAACCCCTTGGCCACCGCGAGGTGAATCATGCCTCAATTCCCCTGGTTGGAGCACTACGACCCCGAGGTGCCCCATAGTCTGGAGTATCCCTCCACCGACCTGTACAGCCTCATGGCCCAGGGCGCGGCCGGGGTTCCCCACAAAACGGCCCTCAATTTCCTGGGCAAGCAGCTGACTTTTGGCCGGCTTTTCTCCCTGGCCGAGGACCTGGCCGGGGGCCTGGCCGCCAGGGGAATAAAGCAAGGGGACCGGGTGGCCCTGCTCATGCCCAACTGCCCCCAGTTCGTGATCTCCTATCTGGCCCTGATGCGCCTGGGGGCCACAGCCATGCTCCTGAACCCGCTCAACGTGGAGCGGGAGCTGGTGTTCAAATTCAAGGACTCCGGGGCGCGGGCGGTGATAGCCCTGGACCTGCTCAGCCAGCGGGTGAGCAACATACGCAAGGAGATCGACCTGGACCTGGTGGTGTACACCGGTTTGCAGGACTTCCTGCCCTTCCCCAAAAATCTGCTCTACCCCATCAAGCGCTCCCTGGACAAGAACCTGCCCAAGCCGGTAGTCGGTCGCGACGCAGCCACCTGGACCTTCAAGGGCCTCCTGGCCCTCGGGGCCAAGGCCCCCCAGGTTAAAATAGATCCCGAATCCATGGCCGCCCTCATCTACTCCGGCGGAACCACCGGCATCAGCAAGGGCATCATGCTCTCCCACCGGGCGCTCATCGCCAACCTGATGCAGGCCTGCTCCTGGGTGAAGATGAACCAGGACGACTCCCTGCTGGCCGTGCTGCCCCTGTTCCACGGCTTCGGCATGAGCGTGTGCATGAACGCGCCCCTGGCCCACGGCGGCACGGTCACCCTGCTGCCCCGCTTCGATGCGGGCGAGGTGCTCAAAACCATAGACAAAACCCGGCCCACCATCTTCGCCGGGGTGCCCACCATGTTCATCGCCTTCAAGGAGCACCCGGAGATAGACAAGTGCGACCTAAAGAGCCTCCGGGGCATCTTCGTGGGGGCCGCCCCCCTGCCCTTGGCGGTGCAGCAGGAGTTTGAAAAACGCACCGGCGCCCAGCTCATCGAGGGCTACGGCCTCACCGAGGCGGTGACGGCCGTAAGCTGCAACCCCCTTACCGGGCACAAAAAACCCGGCACCATCGGCATCCCCTTCCCGGATGTGGAATGGCGGATCATGGACCTGGAGAACGGCACCAAACAGATGCCCCAGGGCGAGGCCGGGGAGATCGTGTTGCGGGGGCCGGACCTGATGACCGGATACCTTAACCAGCCGGAGCTAACTTCCTGGACCATCCGCGATGGTTGGCTTTACACTGGTGACATAGGGGTTATGGACGATGAGGGCTACATCACCATCGTGGACCGCAAGAAAGACCTGGTGATCGTCAGCGGCTTCAACGTATTCCCCAGCGAAATCGACGAGGTCCTGCACCAGCATCCGGCGGTGGCCGAGGCCGTGGCCGTGGGTCTGCCCCACCCCACCAAGGGCGAGTTCATCAAGGCCTTCGTGGTGCTGAAAAAGGGTCAGAGCGCCACGCCCGAGGAGATCAGGGCGTTTTGCAAGCAGAACCTTTCGGCATACATGGTTCCCAAGGAAGTGGAGATACGGGGGGAATTGCCCAAAAGCATGATTGGTAAAGTCCTGCGCCGCAATTTGCGCGAAGAAGAAGAGGCCAAATGGGCCGCCCAACGGGAGTAACGGTTACCATTAAGCGCTATTTGACAGTAGCCGTGCCCTAGGGTTTACTTAGTGAAATTACGGAATGGGACCTACTGCCCCGGCCGCGGGCCGCAACCAGCAATTCCGGCCCCCGGCCATCCCACTGACCCTCGCCCCAAAGTTCAGGCGAGGACAACATTTAGCATGACACGAGGATAACATGTACAAAGTAATGCTCTTTATTGACGGTACCTGGCTTTATCGCACCCTTCCCCGCCTGGCCGAACAAAGCGGCAAAAGCGAGTTCAAAATCGACTACGGCGTGCTGCCCCAGGTGGTGGCCCGGGAGCTGGCCGACCGCCTAGGCGTGGACCCCGCCGGCATCGACGTGGTGCGCAATCACATCTTCGCCAGCCTGCCCACCAACTACGACCATCTGGACGAGGGACTGATCACCCGGCAGAACGAGTTTTACAAGCTCTTGCGCGAGGACTACCACTACGAGACCGAGCTGTTCAACATCGACTTCCGGGGCCGCCGGGTGCGCCAGGCAGACCGCGACCCGGGCGACAGCTTCCAGCCCCGGGAAAAGTGCGTGGACATCGCCCTGGCCTCCAAGATGCTCTACCAGGCGGCCATGCCCTTTGGCATGGACATCGCCGCCGTCGTGTTGGGCGACCGCGACTTCACTCCGGTGCTCCAGACGGTGCGCCAGCTAAGCAAGCGGGTGATGTTGGTGAGCGTGCGCTCCTCCTGCGCCCAGGAGCTGGCCGACCCCGAGGACCGCGAGCGGGTGAAGGACTACGACACCCTGTGGATGGACGACCACATCGAGGAGTTGGAGCTGCGCTACGAGCCCCAGTGGCTGGAGTGCCAGTCCCCCGAGCACGTGGGCGACCGGGCCTTCCAGACCACCTACCGCCCCCGCCGTGGCGAACCGGTCTACTGCGACGCCTGCCGGGCGGCCTACGCCCAGCGCCGGGTCACCGGCGTAAGCACCTCCATCTACCAAGAAGATGAAGAGATCGATTACGGACCCCAGGCCGGAATGCCGGTGATCGGCGAGACCCTGGAAGGGGTGGTGGAGTTCAAGAAGGAGGACAAGGGCTACGGCTTCGTCACCACCGACGACGGGGTGAGCTTCTTCTTCCACCTCAGCGACCTGGAAGGCCTGGACTTCGAGACCCTGGAGGAAGGCCGCGAGGTCATCTTCGAGGTGAAGACCTTGCCCGTGGGCGGCAAGGCCGGGGCGGCCCAGGACGTGCGCTCCATCGATTATCAGGACGACGAGCCCGAGGACGACTAGTCCGCCTATCGCGCCCAGGGGACGGCCCATCCCCTGGTTTCCTCCCGGCCGCCTCATGCTTATAATGGGGGCAAGAACCTTTGCCGCAGGCCGGGAGGAAAAGCATGCGCAAATATATCCTGATCGCTTTGGCGGTGGTGGTGGTGGCCATCGCCGGAGCCCTTTATTACGCCTACAGCAATCTGGACAGCATCGCCAAGGACGTGATGGAGAAGGCGGGCAGCGAAGCCTTGGGCGTACCGGTGCGCGTAGGCGGCGTGCACATCGAATTGAGCCAGGGCAGGGCCACCGTCACCGGCCTCACCGTGGCCAACCCTCCCGGCTACAGCAACAACTCCGCCCTGTCCTTTGGCCGGATCACCGTGCAGATCGCCTCCGGCGGCAAGGTGATCAAGGAAATCCTGGCCGTGGACCCCATGGTGCGCCTGGAGCAGAAGGGCGATTCCAGCAACCTGAGCGACTTGCAGAAGCGGGCCCAGCGGGCCGGCGGCGGCAAGGGCGAGGACAAGAAGGCCCCGGCCAAGGACACTGAGGAGCATCACCTGAATATCGAACTGTTCAAGGTGACCAACGCCAAGGCCATCGTCACCAGCCCGGAGTTGAAGGAGCCCCAGGAGGTGGTGATCCCCTCCATGGTGATTAAGGACTTGAAGGGAACTCCCAAGCAGATCGCCGGTCAGGTCTTTGACCAGCTTTTGGCCAAGATAATCGAGCGCACCGCCCAAAAGGCCTTGCAGCAAGGCGTCAAGCAGCTTTTGGAAAAGGAGGCCGGCAGCACCGGATCGGCGGTGGAGGGTTTCCTCAAGAAGCTGGGCGGGGACTAGGCTTTTAGCTAGTCGGCAAAACGGGGCCTCCGGCAATGCCGGAGGCCCTTGTTTTTTTAGGCCTGGCCGTGCTGGGCCATGAAGTCTCGGAAGGCGGCGGTGATCTCACCAAGCATCTCCGGGATGGGCAGCTCGTAGGGGCAGCGCTCGCTGCACTCCCCGCACTCCACGCAACTCTCCTCGGCGTGCAGGATGAAATCCCTGGAGGCATTGATTAGGTGCTGGGGCGGGAAGCGCCGCGACTGGCTGGTGAACAGCATCACCTTGGGGATGTCGATCCCGTTGGGACAGGGCATGCAATAGCCGCAGCGGTGGCAGAAGTGGGTGCCCAACTCGTCGCGGATGCGCTGCATCTCGTCCAGGTCGGCCTGGTTCAACTCGCGGCGGTTTTCATAGAGATCGGCGATCTCCTCCAGTTCGGACATGCTCTGCATGCCCGGAATGGGCAACACCCCCTCCTGGCCTTGCAGCCAGCCGAAGCACAGGTCGGCCCGTTCCAAGAGCCCGCCGCCCAGCGGCTTCATGGCCACGCAGCCCATGCCTTGCTTGCGGGCCGCGCCGAACACCTTACCGGCGGCCTGATCCTCCACAAAGTTGCAGGCGAACTGCACCGTGGCGAACAGCCCGGTTTCTATCGCCTTTATAGCCATGTCGGGGTGGTGGGAGGAAAAGCCGATGTGGCGGACCTTGCCCTCTTGCTTGGCCCGCAGCAATGCCTGGTAGGCCCCGTCCGGATCGGAGAGCGCGTCAATATCCTCGGGCTTGACCAGGTTGTGCATCTGGTAAAGGTCGATGTAGGAGGTGCGCAGGCGCTCCAGGCTGGCCTCGATCTCCTGGGTCATCTCCTGGCCGCCGCGCTTCATGGTCTTGGTGGCCAGAATCACCTGGTCCCTGATGCCCTCAAAGGCCCGGCCCATCTTGACCTCGCTGTCGCCGTACATGCGGGCGGTGTCGAAGTAGGTGATGCCCTTGTCCACGGCGGCCCGCAGCAGCGCCACCGCCTCGTCCTCGGTTACGCGGGTGAGGGGTATACCGCCGAAGCCGACTTCAGAGACCATGAGACCGGTACTGCCCAGAGGAACTTGCTTCATTTCGCCTCCCTTGCCGCCATCAGCGCCGCGCCCAGGGCCCCCACGATCTGGGGCTCCTCGGGCACGGAGATGGCCACACCCAGGCGCTCGGACATGAGCGCCACCACGCCCGCGTTCTTGGCCACCCCGCCGCTCATGATGACCCGGGGGGTTATGCCGATGTTGCCGGTCATGGCCGCCACCCGATTGACCACCGAGCGGTGCAGGCCTTTTATCACCTGGTCGATGGGGTGGTTCTTGGCCACCAGGGACACCACCTCGCTTTCGGCGAACACGGTGCACACGCTGGAGATACTCACCTCGCCCCCGGCGGCCAGGGACAAAGGCCCCAGGTCATTGAGGCCCACCCCCAGCTTGGCGGCCATCACTTCCAAGAAGCGGCCGGTGCCCGCGGCGCACTTGTCGTTCATCACGAAGTCGGCCACCTTGCCGTTTTCGCCCAAACGGATCACCTTGGAGTCCTGGCCGCCGATGTCGATGACCGTGCCCACGTCCGGGAACAGGGAGTAGGCCCCCAGGGCGTGGCAGGAGATCTCGGTGATCTTCTTGCCCGCCACGGGCACGGCGGCCCGGCCGTAACCGGTGGCCACCACAAAGGCCAGGTCGTCGCGGCTCAGCCCGGCCATGGCCAGGGCCGCGTCCAGGGCGGCCTCGGCGGCGTTGGTGCTGTGGGGCCCGGTCTCGGTCACGCTCCAGCCCTTGAGGGTGCCGTCCTGGTCGATAACCGCCGCGTCGCTGCTGAGGGAACCTACGTCTATACCGGCGAAGTAGCTCATTTTGCGCTTTCTATAATGCTTGGCTAATGAAGCCAACCGCTATTACTCATGGTTCGCCCCCACGCCCGGCAAAACCATCTCCGGCACAGCCACGCCCGGCACAGCCAGCCGCCGGCAGACAAGGCGCCTGGCGAGCGAGGACCGGAGGCGTAGCCGTAGCTACGTCGAGGTCCGAGCGATGCCAGCAACGCCGTATGCCGGTGGCTGGCGCAGCCGACCTCAGCAGGCCGCGGCTTCGTCCATCTTAAACGCCTTGAACATGATGCCGTCAGCCACCATGCCCGCGCCGTGGGACGTGGCGTCGATGATATCCCCGTCGCTCCAGCCCAGGTCGCGGAGCTTCTGCACGTCCTCGGCGGTGACCTCATCCGAGGTCTTGATGGCCTTGAGCACGAAGAGAAGCATGGTCTTGTCCGCCTCGTTCAGGGGCGCGCTGGCCGGATCGGCCAAGACCTTGGCCGCCGCGTCCTCGTCCATGATGCCTATGGCCTTGAGGATCTCCCGGTTCAGGGAGATGCAGTAGTAGTATTTCAGCTCTTCGGCCACCAGCATGCGGATCAGGGCCAACAGGGGCATGCTCAGGTTGGGATGGCCACGGAAGTAGCCCAGGGATTGGAGGCGCACTCCGATCAGCCCCGGCGAGGAGCTGTACATCTGGAAGGGGGTGGGTACCATGCCTAGCTTTTCGAACAGGTCGTAGCCTTCCTTGACCTTGCCTTCCGCCCGCTCCGGCGGCACCACTTTGATGATGGACACTAAATACTCCTTTTAGGTTCAGGCCGCTTCCAGGGACTCGAAAAAGGCCTCCAACCTGGTGAGGGCCTGCTCTTCGCTGAAAAAGCGGTAATCGGTTATATCGGCCTCTATCACCACCGCCGGGATGCCCAGGCGCTGGCTCAAGAGGCGCTTCAGGTCGTACTGGCCCAGGGAATAGGGCTTGCAGGAGCGGGCCGAATGCACCACCAGCCCATCCACCGCGTATTCCCGCACCATCTTTTCCATGAGCCCCAGACGGTGCTCCAGGTTGTTGTTAAGTATAACCAGGGAGTAGGTCTTGGCCAGGGACTCCCAGGGCTTGCTCATATCCAGGTGCTGAATGGTCTCGGCCCAGGCGTTGGTGTAGGTGGCGGCCACGAAGTTCATGCCCCGGGCGGCGAACAGCTCGGAGAAGTCGCGCACCTTGTACCACACCGCGATGTTGTCCCACATCAGGCGCTTTTTCTCGTTGGTGATGGCCCCGATGCCCCGCGCCACCCGGTCGGTCAGCTCGGCCAGGAGTATCTCGTAATAATTCCGGGCCACGGGCAGGCCTCTAAGGCTCACCACCGGGGCCAGGTGCACGAAGGCGTCGAAGATAGTCATGGGCGCGGGGCGGGCCTGCATGGTCTCCAGGCACTGGCCCCAGAGCTGGCTGGTGGACTTGCTCAACTCGGCCAGGCGCAGGAAGCGCTCCATGTTGAAGGCCTTGCCCGAGGCCTTCTCCAAAACCGGGATCATCTCCAGGATCTGATCCTTCATGTAGGCGATGTTCGCCTCGGTGATCTCGCCGTAGTTGAAGGGGGTGTCGAACATCAGCAAGGGGATGCCCAGGCGGTGGGCCAGCACCTTGTACCAGTACACCACGGTCTGGCAGATGTTGTTGGAGCAGAAGAGGATGTCGGGCTTGGGCAGCTTGCCCGCCGGGGTCTTGCCGGAGAAGAAGTGGCCCAAATCCACCCGGGCGTAGGAGCAGAGGTCGGGCGAATAGCCCTCTTCCTCGGCTGCGGCGCACAACTCCGGCCCCATCTTCTGGGCCCCGCACAGAGCCCCGTGGTTTTCGGGGTAGATGGTGTAGAAGTCAAAGGCCCGTAAGAGCTCCACCGGCGCGCCGCTGGTCACCCAGGCCACAGGCCTGGCCCCCGGCGCGAAGCGCGACAGGTAGTAGTGCCGGGTCATGATCTCCTTGAGCCGCGTGGCGCATTTGAGCGGCGGCCCGAAATCCGGGTTGGCCTTGCGAGGGCCCCGCTTGCCCTTGGTGGCCTTGGCCAGGGAGAGCATGGCCGGGAACCCCAGATCCTTCATGAACTGCATGCGGGCCTTGGCGCTCAGGCTCATGACAACATCTCCCCGAAGGCCTCCAGGCGGGTCGCCGCCTGTCCTCCCACCTCCTGGTTCACATCCACCTCCAGCACCAGGCTGGGCAGCCCCGCCTCCTTGAGGCCGCGGCGCAGCTCGGGCAGATCGAACAGCTCGGGCTCGCAGAACTTGACCACGCTGAACACCACCCCCTGGGCCCCGCCGCTCTGGGCCAGCCCCTTGAGCCACTCCAGGCGCTCGCTCAGGGAGGAGCCCCGGGTGCTGCACGGCGGCATGGCCAGGAAGCTCTCGGCCAGGGCCTCCAGGGGATCGCCCTCTCCCGGCGGGGGATAGAGCAGGCGGCGGCTCATGGAGACGAGGTCGTCGTGCACCACCCTGAAATCCAGGCCGTCCAGGGTCTCCATGAGGTCCGGCGGGCTGGGCAGGACCCCGCTGAGGATTATGCCCTGGCCTCGCGGCCCGCCCTGGGCGGGGGCCTCATTCAGCCAGGCCTCCAGCAGGGGGATGTAGTCCCGGGGGTGCAGGTATTCCCCGGCACGCAACAGGCGGTAAAACTCCTCCCCTCCCACTCCCAGTTCGCCGGCCGCCCGGCGGGCGTAGGTCTGGGCGTAGAGCCCGGACAGGCGGCGGCTCCACTCCAGGGCCTGCTCCATGGCTCCCTCGGGCGCGGGCCCGAAGATCAGAGCCAGGTCATCTTCCAGAGCCTTGAGCTGGCTCACGTAAAAGCCCTTGGCCGCCGCCGCGAAGGGGGCCTTGGGGTTGTAGAAAAACAGGTTGGGCGCGGGCGCCTCCAAATAGTCGGCCACCAGGGAGGCCAGGTTTTGCAGGGAGTCGCAGGTGTGGGGGAACAGGATGGCCCCCACCTCGTCCATGCCCCCGGCCAGCAGAAGCTCCAGCCCCTGGCGCACCACCGAGCAGATGTAGGGCTGCAAGTGGCCCTGGGCCCTGGCCGGGGCCAGGGGCGGGTCCCACACCTCCATGGGCAACACCCCATGGGCCCAGAGCAGCTCCTTGGGGTATTGGGCGGGAAACACGGCGCAGACCTTGCCGCCGCCGCCGCGCCACTGTTTGAAATAATCGCCTCGGCTGGGAAGCTGGGCTGGGCTCATAGGGCCTCGCATATGGTCTTGATAGAGTTGGCCGTGCGGTGGCAGCAGTATAGGTTGGCCGCGCCCGCCAATGCAACTTATGAGTCGGTTTCACCCCTTGGACCGCCCGCCGCCCAGGCGTTGCGCCCGCCGTCGCGGATGGCCCCGCCCTCGCCGGGGTAGACCACCTTGTCCTCGGCGGTGCTGGGCGAGGTGACCGGCGGCCACATGCCGGGCCGGGGCTCCGGCCCCTCCAGGGCCTCGGCGCAGGGCTGGTGGTCGGCCATCACCGGGTTTTGGCGCAGATCGTTGCCCGGCACGTCCCAGGAAAATTCGATGGCGATGCCGTTGGGGTCAAAGGCATATAAAGAATGGATGAAGCCGTGGTCGATTACCTCGCTCGCCCAGAAATCCGCCGCGTCCAGGCGGTCCTTTATGGCCCACAGGTCGTCCTGGTCCTCCACCCCCACTGACACGTGGTCAAAGGCGTAGGGGCCCTTCACCGGCACCCCGTGATCCTTTTCCTCTATGGGCTCCACCCCCGGCCACTCGAAAAAGGCGATGTAGTCGTGGGGGCCCAGCTCGAAAAAGTAGTGGCGGTATCCGGGCTTACCCAGGCCGCCCACCAGGCGCAGGCCCAACAGGTCGCGCCAAAAGCGGATGGTGGCCGGCATGTCGCCGGTGGCCAGGGCCAGGTGGTTCACTCCCTTGTATCGGATCATGGACGCGCTCCAGCTTGGCTCGTGGTTTGCTCAAAGGGGTATTTTTATTTTAGCCGCCATGGGCCCGGCGGGCCACACCCTCTTGCCGCGTGGCCGCCGCGCCCAATAAAGCCGTCACTGTTAATGGTTAAAAGCTTGACTGCCACACGGGGCCTGTGTTAAATATTGCCACTGATGTTCAGGCGCTAAACCCTCTATTGCACTGATAATTGCACGCTTTTCCTCAGCGGGCGGCCCAGGCGGTCAAAACGACAAGACACGCCGTCGCCGGCAGCGGAAGGGGCGGAGGCCAAACGGCATAAGTGAAATGAAGCTCAAGACATTATTGGCCAAACACAAATCCGCCCTGATCTCGCGGTGGGTCGACGCTATTGTGGAGACCTATCCGTCCGAAACCGCCAAGTTTCTGAAAAACAAAAAAGATCAGTTTAGCAACCCGGTGGGTCACACCATTGTTGCCGAGACGCAAAATTTGTTCGATCAGTTGCTGGAGGGTGTGGACCGCGAAAAGGTGACTCCGTTCCTGGACCGGATCATCCGTATCAGGGCCATCCAGGAGTTCACCCCGTCCCAGGCGATTTCTTTCGTATTTTCACTTAAATATATCATACGAGAGGTCGTGGGCCCCGAGATCGACACCGAGGACCTGGATCAGGAGCTGGTGGATCTGGAGGCGACCCTGGACTTCATGGCCCTGGTGGCCTTTGACATTTACATGTCCTGCCGAGAGCAGGTATACGACATTAGAGCCAAGGAAGTACAGCAGAACGCTTTTCTGTTGCTAAAACGCGCCAATTTGTTAGTGGAAAAGCCCGGCCCCAAGCCGGAAGACTCGTGACGCCAACTAACCAAGGCTAACCGAAACGAGGTAGCAGTAGAATGATTGGTTTCCTATTCAGCCTAGTCGCCGTGCTGGTGCTCGTAGGGATAGCGCTGGTGGGTGTGGGGGGCCTTGGTCTCAAGGTCCTCTTCGGGGTGATCATCCCCTACGCGGCGGTGCTCACCTTCTTCGCGGGGCTGGTCTACCGTGTGGTGGACTGGGCCCGTTCGCCGGTGCCGTTCCGCATCCCCACCACTTGCGGACAGGAAAAATCCCTGGCTTGGATCAAGCCCAACAAGATCGACAACCCCTGCAGCACCGGCGCAGTCGTGCTCAGGATGATCTTCGAGGTGCTCACCTTCCGTAGCCTTTTCCGCAACATGAAGCTGGATTACCGTGAGGGCCCCAAGATCCGCTACAGCTCGGAGAAATTCCTCTGGCTGTTCGCGATCATGTTCCACTACGCCTTCTTGGTGGTAATCCTGCGGCACCTGCGCTTCTTCACCGAGCCCATCGCCCTTTGGCAGCAGACCCTGGAGCACCTGGACGGCTTCCTGGAGTTCAACCTGGCTTCCTACGCCATCGGACTCCCCACCATCCAGCTCAGCGGCCTGGTCCTGTTGGGCGGCGTGACCTTGCTCTTGGTGAGGCGCATAGTCGTCCCCGGCGTGCGCTACATCTCCCTGGCCGCGGATTGGTTCCCCCTGTTCCTGATCACCTTCATCTGTCTCACCGGCCTCCTGGCCCGCTACGTGGTCAGGATCGACGTGGTCAAGGTGAAGGAAATGGCCATGGGCCTGGCCACCTTCCATCCGGTGGTGCCCGACGGGATCAGCGTGTGGTTCTACATCCACCTCTTCCTGGTGTGCGTCTTGTTCGCCTACTTCCCCTTCAGCAAGCTCATGCACATGGGAGGCGTGTTCCTCAGCCCCACCCGCAACCTGGTGAACAACAGCCGCGCGGTGCGCCACGTCAACCCCTGGAGCTACCCCGTCAAGACTCACAGCTATCAAGAGTACGAGGATGACTTCCGGGAGGAGATGGTCGAGGCGGGCTTGCCTGTAGACAAATCCTTGGAAGAAGCCGAGGCCGAAAAGGCCGCCAAGGAGGCGCCGGCCGCGCCGGATACTCAGGAGACTGAGGAGAAGAGGGAAGATTAATCATGGCTGCCAAAACTCCTAGTCCAAAAGTAGTCGGTCAGATAGATCACCATCCCCCGGCAAAGGGGTGGATGGACACCAAGCCCGAGTTCAAACCGGGCACCTTCCTCTATGCCGGCAAGGCCTCGGCCCTCGAGACCGTGGGCCTGCCCAACCCCCGGGACTGGTCGCCCACTGACGACGACTGGCAACTCCCGGCCGACTGGAAGGGCATCGTCCGCGAAGGCATGGCCGAGCGCTTGCAGCGTTTCCGCAGCTTCAAGCTGTTCATGGACATCTGCGTGCGTTGCGGGGCCTGCGCCGACAAATGCCACTTCTTCATCGGAAGCGGCGATCCCAAGAACATGCCGGTCCTCAGGGCCGAGCTGATCCGCAGCATCTACCGCGGCGAAATGAAAACCGCGGGCAAGATCCTGGGCAAGCTGGCCGGCGGGCGCAAGCTCACCGAAGATGTGATCAAGGAGTGGTTCTACTACTTCTACCAGTGCACCGAGTGCCGCCGCTGCAGCGTGTTCTGCCCCTACGGCATCGACACCGCCGAGATAACCATCATCGCCCGCGAGATCCTCAACCTGCTGGGCACCAACATCGACTGGATCGCCTCCCCGGTGGCCAACTGCTTCATGACCGGTAACCACCTGGGTCTGAAGCCCCACACCTTCAAAGAGAACATCGAGTACCTGCTCGACGATATCGAAGAATACGTGGGGGTGCGCATCGAGCCCAGCTTCAACCGCAAGGGGGCCGAAATCCTGTTCGTGACCCCCTCGGGCGACGTCTTCGCCGAGCCGGGCATCTTCACCCTCATGGGCTACCTGATGCTCTTCGAGCACATCGGCCTGGACTACACCTGGTCCACCTACGCCTCCGAGGGCGGCAACTTCGGCTTCTTCACCTCCCACGAGATGATGAAGCGCCTCAACGCCAAGATGTACGCCGAGTCCAAGCGCCTGGGGGTCAAGTGGATCCTGGGCGGCGAGTGCGGCCACATGTGGCGGGTGGTGCACCAGTACATGGACACCCTGAACGGCCCGGCCGACTGGTTGGAGCAGCCCGTCAGCCCTCTGACCGGCACCCGCTTTGAAAACGCGGCCTCCACCAAGATGGTGCACATCACCGAGTTCACCGCCGACCTGATCAAGAACAACAAGCTCAAGCTGGACCCCAGCCAGAACGACCACATCATCCCCACCTTCCATGACTCCTGCAACACCAGCCGGGGCATGGGCATGTTGGAGGAGCCGCGCTACGTCCTCAACAACGTGTGCAACAACTTCGTGGACATGGCTCCCCAGGTGACCCGGGAAAACACCTTCTGCTGCGGATCGGGCTCGGGCCTCAACGCCGGTGAATACCTGGAGATGCGCTTCAGGGGCGGCCTGCCCCGGGCCAACGCGGTCAAACGGGTGCACGAGGACCACGGAGTGAACATGCTCTCGTGCGTCTGCGCCATCGACCGCGCGGTCTTCCCCGCCCTCATGGACTACTGGGTGCCGGGAGTGAGCGTCTGCGGGCTCAGCGAGCTGGTGGCCAACGCCCTGGTCATGGAAGGCCAAGGCGAGCGCGAGTACAACCTCCGCGGCGAAGAGAACCCTTCCTACAAGCCTCCCGCGGAGGATGAAGCCTCAGCCGAAGCTGGAGAGGAGGGTGAGGAGTAATGTACGACAGCGGCAAAATCATTACCGGCCTGGTCATCTTCCTGGCCATCTTCACCTATCCCTTGTGGAGCAACATGGGCAAGGCCGCTCCGGTGCCCAAGCCGGAGCTCCCGCCCAAGAGCGTGGCCACCCAGTGCGTGGCGGACACCAACTACATGCGCACCAGCCACATGACGCTCTTGAACGTCTGGCGCGACGATGTGGTGCGCATGGGTGACCGCGTCTACGTCTCGCCCAACGGCAAGGCCTACAACATGAGCTTGACCAACACCTGCCTGGAGTGCCACTCCGACAAGGCCAAGTTCTGCGACCAGTGCCACAACTATCTGGCCGTGGCCCCGTTCTGCTGGGACTGCCACCAAGTGCCCAAGCCGAAGGAGAAGAAGTGATGGGCGTGGATAGGAGAAAGTTTCTAAAACTAGCCGGGGTCTCGGCCGCCCTGGGCCTGGGTGGCGCCACCGGTTTCCAGCTTCTCAGGCCCGGCGCCCTGGACGCGGCCGAGCGCATGCCCACTCCCTATCAGATGATCTTCCCCAAGGAGCAGGGCAATACCGAGGTCATGCCCAACCCCAAGCGCCTCAAGGGGCGCCGCTGGGGCATGGTGATAGACATGCGCAAGCTCACCCCGGCCAAGGCCCGGGCGGCCATCGAGGCTTGCGACTACTACCACAACGTCCCCCAGATTCCGGGCAAGCAAAACATCAAGTGGATCTGGACGGCCCCCTATATCAACGTCTTCCCCGAGACCGAGAACCCCTGGGCCGACCCGGAAATAAAAAACGCGCAGTTCATCGTATTGTGCAACCACTGCAACAATCCGCCCTGTGTGCGGGTGTGCCCCACCAAGGCCACCTTCCAGCGCGAGGACGGCATCGTCATGATGGACATGCACCGCTGCATCGGCTGCCGATTCTGCATGGCCGGTTGTCCTTACGGCTCCAGAAGCTTCAACTTCCGCGACCCGCGCCCCTTCATCAAGAAGGAGTACATGGACTACCCCACCCGCACCAAGGGTGTGGTGGAAAAATGCACCTTCTGCGCCGAGCGCCTGGCGGTGGGCAAGCTGCCCTACTGCGCCGAGGCCAGCGGCGGGGCCATGGTCTTTGGAGACGTGGATGACGCTGGTAGCGAACTGCGTCAACTGCTGCGCAAGCGCTACAGTATCCGCCGTAAACCCAACCTGGGCACTGATCCCCAGGTCTTTTACCTGGTGTAGAGGTCGTCATGCTTGAAAAGGCTTTAAGCGGAAGCAAGCTGTACTGGACCTGGCTCATCGCACTGCTCGTCGTGATAGCGGCCGGCTTCGGGGCCTATCTGGTGCAGTACAACAAAGGCCTTATGATCACCGGCATGAGCCGGGACGTGTCCTGGGGATTTTACATCGCCCAGTTCACCTTCCTGGTCGGTGTGGCCGCCTCGGCGGTGATGTTGGTGCTGCCTTATTATTTGCACCACTACAAAACCTTCGGGCGCATCACCATCCTGGGCGAGTTCTTGGCCATCGCCTCGGTGATCATGTGCATCCTATTCATCACGGTGGACCTTGGTAAACCCAGCCGTATTTTGAACGTGATGCTGCACCCCACACCCAACTCCGTGCTGTTCTGGGACATGATCGTCTTGAACGGCTACCTCATCATCAACCTGGTGGCTGGTTGGGTTACCCTGGAAGCCGAGCGCAAGAACGTGCCCCCTCCGGGCTGGATCAAGGTAATCATCTACCTGTCCATCCCCTGGGCGGTGTCCATCCACACCGTGACCGCCTTCTTGTACGCCGGTCTGCCCGGCCGCGGCTTCTGGCTCACCGCCATCATGGCCCCGCGCTTTTTGGCCTCGGCCTTTGCCGCCGGCCCCGCGGTGCTGATCCTGCTGGGCTATCTGGTAAAGAAGCTCACCCGCTTTGACGCGGGCAGAGAGGCCTTCGAGACCCTGGCCAAGATCGTGTGCTACGCCATCATCCTGCACATCTTCTTCTTCCTGCTGGAGGTGTTCACGGTGGCTTACAGCGCCATTCCCAGCCACACCTCGCACCTGGCCTATTTGTACTTCGGCCTGCACGGGCACAGCATGCTGGTGCCCTGGGTGTGGACGGCCTTGGCCTGCGGCTTCACGGCCATCGTCCTGCTGGTGAACCCGCGCACCCGGCAGAATCCCAAGATCCTGCCCTTCGCCTGCGTGCTGGTGTTCATCTGCACCTGGATCGACAAGGGCATGGCCATGATCGCGGGCGGCTTCGTGCCCAACCCGCTGCATGAGATAACCGAGTACGCCCCCACCGCCTTGGAGCTGATGATCACCTTCGGCGTCTACGCCACCGGTATCCTGGTCCTCACCATCCTGTACAAGGTGGCCCTGGGAGTGAAAGAGGAGGAAGAGGCGGTCTAGCCCTTCCCCAACGACCAAAAGCAAAGGCCCCTCCCCCGCTCGGGGGAGGGGCCTTCTTTTTGTCTTTGGCCCGCAAAATCTATGCCGGGCCTGGGTATAATAAAATTATCGACCGCGACAAAACGAACCTAGCGGCACTCTACCAGAGAGGTGATTACATGGCTGATAGTGACCGCCCCCAAGTGAAAGGCACCTGGCTCAATGTTTTCTGCCCAGAAGCCCGCTGCCTGAGCGAGGCCGAGGTGCAAGCCCTGCCACCGGATATGGCCCAGGCCCCCGGAGTGCAGGACAAACAGGGCCTCTGGCTCAAGGTCTTTTGCCCTGACGAGTCGTGCCTCAGCGAGGCGGAAAAAGGCTCGCCCTCGGTGCCGGTCTTGCGAACCTCGCGCCAGGCGGGCCACCAGGGCCTGTGGCTGGAGCTGTTCTGCCCCGACGGCGCCTGCCAGGTGGATGAAGACACCGACCTGCCCTAGAACCCTTACGGCAGGCGGCAGTGCTCCGGCCCGCGCACCGACAACACCGGGCAGGGGGCGTGGCGGAAGACCTTTTCCGCCGTGGAGCCGAACAGGGCCCCGGCCAGGTTGCTGCGGCCCTTGGTGCCCATGACCACCAGGGAAATTTCCTCTTTGCGCAGGAACTTGAGCAATTCGTCTTGGGGATGGCCGTTGAGGATGACCACCTTGGTATTCACGCCCTTGGCCGCGCTCAGGTAGTCCTTTTCAAACACCTCCCGGCGTTCGGCCTCCACCCGCTCCAGATAGCCCTGTTTGCCGCCCAGGTCGTAACCCTCGGCGGTAAGGCGGTCCAGCACGTCCAGACCCCTGGCGTTGATCACGTTAACCACCACCAACTCGGCCCCGTGGCAGCGCGCCTCCTCCAGAGCGTAGGCAAAAGTAATTTCGGAATAATCGCTAAAGTCGATGGCCGCGGCCACCCTTTTCAGTTCCACTTTGCAATCCGCCATTTCCAGCTCCTTATAGGCCATGAGGTTATCAGCGATAGATGCATTATAACCCGAGGGCATGCCTGGCGGTAAAGGCCGTAGTTGGTGGACAAGCCCCCGAAGTTGTGGTAGATATGCCCTTTACATCGCAGGGGCGATTAGCTCAGATGGATAGAGCGTTGGCCTCCGGAGCCAAAGGCCGTGAGTTCGAATCTCGCATCGCCCACCAGAGATATCAAGGGGTTAGCCGAAACCGGCTAACCCCTTTCGCGTTGCCCCGCCACGAGGCCGCATGATGGGCCCGCCGGCCGTGCGCCTGAATTCGAACCTTTCTCAGCGCTCCCTCAACAGCTCCCGGGCGATGATCATTTTCTGTATCTCCGAGGTGCCGCCGCCTATCTCCACCAGCTTGGCGTCGCGCATGTAGCGCTCCACCGGATACTCGCGCATGTACCCGTAGCCGCCGTGTATCTGGATGGCGTCCAGGGCCGCCTGGGTGGCCATGGACGAGGCGTAATACTTGGCTATGGAGGCTTCCTTGGAAAGGCGGCGCCCCTCGTCGATCAGAGAGCACAGCGAGTAGGTGTAGTGCCTGGCCAGCTCCAGGCGGGTGGCCATTTCGGCCAGCATGTTCTTGACCAACTGGAAATCGCAGATGGGCTGGCCGAACTGCTTGCGCTCCTTGGCGTACCGGACCGATTCATCCAGGCAGGCCTGCATGATGCCGATGCTGGTGACCGCCCCCAGCACCCGCTCCTCGTCCAGGGTCTCGAACAGGATGGGGAAGCCATGACCCTCGGCGCCCATGATCTGCTCTCCGGACACCTCCACGTGGTCCAGGAACACCTCGCCGGTGGGCGAGCAGCGCATGCCCATTTTCTCGAAGGGCCGGCCAGTGGAAACCCCCGGCATTTCCCGGTCCAAAATGAACAGGGTCCCTCCGCCCGCGCCCGTGGTGCCGTGCTCTCTGGCCACCACCAGGAAGTACTGAGCCAGGGGGGCGTTGGTGATGAAGGTCTTGGAGCCGTTCAGCACATAGGCCCCGCCCTTTTTGGCGTAGGAGGTCTTGATGGCCAGGGCGTCGGAGCCCGCCTCGGGCTCGGTGAGGCAAAAGGCGGCCAGCTTTTCCCCGTTGAGCACTGGTGGTATGTAGGTGGCCTTTTGCTTTTCGCTGCCGTACTTGGAGATGAAGTAGCAGAAGTTGGTGGTGCACATGTTCACCGACATGCCGAAACCGGCGGCCACCCGGCAGAACTCCTCCTTGATCAGGGCGTTGGTCAGCAGGTCGGCCCCGCCGCCGCCGTACTCCACCGGGGAGGTGGAGCCGATCAAACCGTTGCGCCCCGCTTCCCGGTAGGCCTCCATGGGGAATCTCTCTTGCTCGTCGAGCTCTCGGGCGATGGGGGCCAGTTCCTTTTCCGCCAGCCTGCGCGCCGTCTCGCGCACCATGCGGTGCTCCTCGGAAAGTAGTGCGTCCCAGATATTTTTCACAACAGCCCCTCCCGCCTAGACATCGCCGGATTTCTTGCGCAGCATGAGCACGGTGGTGGTCCCGCTTTGCACCACCTGGTGGCGCTGATTGAGCACCTCTTTTTCAAAGGTCAAAACCCCCCGATCTTCTTGGGACGTCTCGCGCAGTTCCTTGACCCGCTGCACCACGTGAATGGTGTCGCCGATCTTGATGGGGTGGTGGAATTGCCAGGTCATGCCCAGGAAAGCCACCAGGGTGCCCTCCAGGGTGCCCAACTGCTGGGAAAGACCGGCATGGATCACCAGGCCCAGCATGCCGTGGGCGATACGCTCCCCGAACTGGCTCCTGGCGGCGAACTCGGCGTCGGTGTGCAGGGGGTTGGTGTCCCAGGACAGGGCCGCGAAGTTCACGATATCGGCCTCGGTCACCGTCCGGGCCTTGGTCACGAACTTCTGCCCCAGCTCAAAGTCATCGAAGTACATTGGATTCATTTCAGGCCTCTTGTAAAAATGCCGTGTCTCGGGCGGCCGCGGGCAGGCGCCACCTCTAGCTGTCCTTGAACATCTCGCGCAGCTCCCGCTTCAGAACCTTGCCGCCAAAGGTGGTCTTGGGAAGCGCGTTCACGAAGCGGATCATGGCGGGCTTCTTGTACCCGGCCAGGCGCTCTTGGCAGTGGGCCTTGATGCTCTCGTCGTCCAGGCGGGCGCCGGGCTGGGCCACCACCACCGCGCACACCGCCTCGCCCCAGCGGGGATGGGGCAGGCCGATCACCGCCACGTCGCGCACCAGGGGGTGTTGCAACAGGACCTCCTCCACCTCCCGGGAATAGACGTTCAGACCGCCGGTCTTGATCATATCCTTGAGCCGGTCCACCACGTACAGATATCCCTTGGCATCGAAGCGCCCCAGGTCGCCGGTGTGCAGCCAGCCGCCGCGCAGGGCGGCCTCGGTCTCCTGGGGGGAGTTGTAGTAGCCCTTGAACACGCTGGGGCCCCGCACGATGATTTCGCCGGGCTCTCCGGGCGGTGGTTCCTGGTCAAGGGCGTCCACCACCCGCACCTCGGTGCACATGTAGGCGCGCCCCACGCTACCGGGCTCCTCGGGCTGGTCCCAGGGCTTGAGCACCGTCACCGCCGGGGAGGCCTCGGTGAGGGCGTAGGAGCCGTAACAGGCCCCGTTGGGCCACAGCCTGGCCTCTATCTCTTGCCTCTCGGCCGGGTCCAATATTCCATGGGTGTTCAGCCAGCGGCGCATGGAGCTGGTGTCGCGGGGCTTGCGCTTGATGGCCTCCAGGAGCATCCGGTAGATGGTGGGGTTGCCCACCACGAAGGTGGTGCGCTCGCGCTCCACCACCTCCAGGAAGTGGTCCGGGTCGAAAGACTTGCTGCCGATGAAGGTGCCCCCCGCGTACATGAAGGCCAGAAAGCGGCTCAGGGAGGCCACGTGATACATCTGCATGGGATAGAAGATGCGCTCCTCCGGGGCCGGACTGTGGTTCTCGGTGGTCACCGAGATTATGTTCCACAGGATGCTCTTGTGGGTCAGCACCGCGCCCTTGGGGCGGCCGGTGGTGCCGCCGGTGAAGAGAATGAACGACTCGTCGTCCTCGCTCACCACCTGGGGCGGATCGTCTTCGGCGGCGCTCTTTTTCAGATCCTCATAGTCCCGGGCGAACCCCGGAGCCGCTCCGCCGAAGGACACCATGGTTTTCAGGGCGGGCAGGCGCTCGCGCAGCTCCTCGGCCAGTCCCTGGTAATGGACGTCGAAGATCAGGGCGGTGCAGTCGGTGATTTCGGCCATGCGGCAGACGTCGTCCGCCGTGCCGCGAGAGTCCAGGGGCACCGAGATCACTCCCCGCTTCAGGTTGCCCAGGATCACCTGCATCAGGCTCAGGCAGTTGTCCGACAGTGTGGCCACGTGGGAGCCCTTGCCCAGGCCCAGGCCATCCAGGGCGTTGCTCCAGCGGTTGACCGCCGCACTCATCTGGGCATAGGTGGCCCTGGCCTGGTCGTCGATGCAAGCCACCTTGTTTGGAAACTTGCGGGCCGAGCGCTCAAAGGCCTCGCCTAGGGTCATTTCCATGGGGTTGCTCCTCCCATGCGCCTGAGGCCGATCCGGTGACCGGCCCCCAACTGATCGCGGCTATCCCCGGTTGAGCAGGGGCAGCATCCGCCGGGCCTCCTCCACGCTGGCCGGCTCCAGGCCCAGCTCCCTGGCGATGCGCACCGCCTTGGCCACCAGCTCGGCGTTGCTCTTGGCGAGCACCCCCTTGGAAAGGTAGACGTTGTCCTCGAAGCCCACCCTCATGCCCCCGCCCAGGATCAGTGCGCCGGTCCCCAGGGGGAACTGGTGGCGGCCTATGCCGATGGCCTGCCAGGAGTAGCCGGGGTCCAGGGCGTCTTTAAGCAGCACCAGGTTCTTGAGGCTGGCCGGGATGCCGCCCATGACCCCCAGCACGAAGCTGACCCTGAAGGGTGGCTCCAGCAGTCCCGGCTTGCGGATCCAATGCTCCATGTTCTGGATCATGGACAGGTCGTAGACCTCGAACTCGGGCATGACCCCCCACTGGCGCATGCGCTTGGCGTACAGCTCCATGGTGTCCGGGGTGTTGGGGAACAGGCCCCGCCCGAAGTTCATGGACCCGGCGTTCAAGGAGGCCGAATCCGGGCGCAGTTCCTCCACCGGCTTGAGGCGGTCCTCCACGCTGAGGCCCAGGGTGGTGGCCCCGCCACCGGTGGTTATCTGGGTGATGATGGGGCAGGCGTCGCGCACCGCGGCCAGGTAGTCCCGGAACACCGCCAGGTCCGGGGTGGGCTTGCCGGTGTCCGGGTGGCGGGCGTGCAGATGCACCACCGAGGCGCCCGCCTCGTAGGAGCGGCGGGTCTCGGCGGCCACCTCCTCGGCGGTGTAGGGCAGGTTGGGGTTGTCCTCGCGGGTGGGGATGCTACCCGTGGGGGCTACGGTGATGATCACCTTATTGCTCATGAAAAGGCCTCTCCCTCAAGGGCCGCCGACCCGGCGGGCGCATTAATCCAGGGGTTTGAAATAGACGTCGGTGATGGCCCCCAGCCGTAGCTCGCGGTAGACCGCCTTCACCTTGGTGCCCACCTTGACCTTGGCAACGTCGTCCACCTCCATGTTGGTCATGAGAAGGGAGTCGGTGCCGTCCAGCTTCACGTAGGCGCAGACAAAGGGCACCTTCTTGATGAAGCTGCTGGTGGTGTAGTGCTGCACGGTACAGGCCTCGACGGTGCCGGTTCCCTCCAGCTTCACCCACTGGGTGGGCTGGTAGCAGGTGTGGCAGTGGCTGCGCGGCGGGCAATAGGTTTTGCCGCACTCCGGACACTCCGCCCCATACAGGGCCTTGTTTTCCCGTAGCTCCCGGAAGAAGCGCGATTGGCCGCCGTAGGAGTATTTGAAGACCACCTCCATCTTGTCCGGGATCTCCAGGGGGGCGTCCATGGGGTTCTTGCCGCTGAGCTCCTCCCCGAACTCCCGACGCAGGTGTTCCACGGGGATGCCGTATTTTTCGTGCTGATAGCGGTACCAGGCTTCTCTTTCAGCGCTGTTCATTGGCTGCCTACCTTTCCAGAACCAGGCAAATGGTCCAGGTGCACAAGGTCCCCCCGATGCTCTGCACCAGCCCCTTGCGCGCGCCCTGGCGCTGGCGCTCCCCGGCCTCGCCGCGCAGGTGCTTGCACACTTCATAGGTTTGCATTATTCCGGTGGCCCCCACCGCGTGGCCGCAGCCGATCAGCCCGCCGCTGAGGTTCACCGGCAGGCGGCCCTCGGGCAGCACCGTGCCGTCGTCGATAAGGTCGCCGCCGCGCCCCTCCTCGCAGAAGAAGCAGTCTTCGTAGGCCATGATCTCGGTGCCGGTGAAGGCGTCGTGCAGCTCGGCCAGGTCCAGCTCTTCCACGGGATTGGTGATGCCCGCCATCTCATAGGCCTTCTTGGCCGCCAGGCGCGACGACTCGAAGGTGTGGATGTTGGGGCGGTTGCCGGGCATCACGTAGTCCACCGAGGCCCCCAGGCCGCTGATCCAGACGGGGTTGTCCGAGATGCTCTCGGCCACCTTTTTGGAGGCCAGGATCACCGCCGAGGCCCCCTCGGTGTACAGGCAGTTGTCGTAGAACTTGAAGGGCTCCACGATCATGCGCGAGTCCAGCACGTCCTGCACGGTCAAAACCTTGGGGGACTGGGCCACGGGGTTCTTGGTGGCGTTGAAATGGTTCTTCACCGAAACCTTGGCCATCTGCTCCTCGGTGGGGTTGCCGTACTTGTCGCGGTGGGCCACCACGGCCAGGGCGAAACCCGAGGCGGCGGTGCGCCCGGCCGGGTTGTCGTAGGTCATGTCCGCGGTGTAGAGGATGGCCCGGAGCACCTCCGGGGTGGCCATTTGCAGCTCGTAGTTATAAGTGTCGGCGCATTTTTCCACGCCCAGCACCAGGCAGACGTCCTGCAGTCCGCTGGCCACCTCCTGGTAGCCGATGCGCAGGGCCGCCCCGCCGGTGGCCCCGCCGGAGTTGACCCGGACCATGGGCTTGAGCCCCAGTCCCAGGTAGTCGTGCACAAAGGCGTCGGGCTGATACTGGCGCTGGAAGAAATCGTTGTAGATTCCGTACACCGCGCTGTCCACCCGGTCCTTGTCGATGCCGGCGTCCTCAAAGGCCATCTTGGCCGCGTCGAAAGCCAGCTCATAGTAGGTCTTGTCCAGCCACCTGGACTTGAATTTCGTGGTTCCGATACCCACGATGGCCACGTCTCTCATGTTTCCTCTCCTAGAACCTTTGCCGCGATTGATCTTGCAAGCTCGTCAATTCCGTCCGCCCCCCATGCCGCCGTCTAATCCATGAAATTGGGCAGGAAAAGCGCCAGGTCGGGGAAAATGGTCACGATCAGCAGACACACGGCCTGCAGGATCACGAAAGGAATGATCGAGCGGTAGATGTCGTTGAGGGTCACGTCCTTGGGCACCACTGCCTTCATGATGAACAGGTTGAAGCCAAAGGGCGGGGTGATGTAGGCCATCTCCATGTTGATGGTGAAGATGACCCCGAACCAGACCGGGTCGAAGCCCAGCTCCATGATCAGGGGCACGAATATGGGCGTGGTGAGCATGATGATGCCCGCCGGGTCCAGGAACATGCCCAGCACGAAGAAGCAGATTTGGATGCCGATGAAGATCCACCACTTGGAAAGGTGCAGCCCCAGGATGGTGTCCTTGATCATATCCGACACCCCGGCGTAGGCCAGGACGTGGGTGAAGGCCACCGCCCCGATCACGATCCACAACACCATGGCGGTGAGGCTGAAGGTGGAGGACAGGGCGTCCTTGAGGCTGGCCCAGCTCAGCCTGCGCTGGATCGCCGCGCAGAGCAGGGAGCCGACGGCCCCGATGCCCGCGGCCTCGGTGGGGGTGGCCGCCCCGGTGTAGATGACCCCCAGCACCACGATGATCAGGGCGGCGGGCAAGACGATGCCCTTGAGGGCCAATATCTTCTCCCTGAGGGAGAACACCTCGTCCACCGGCGGGCCCTGGCTGGGCTTGAGGGCGCAGCGAATCAGGATGTACACGCAAAAGATCAGGGCCAGCAGGATGCCCGGCACCAGGCCGCCCATGAACAGCTTGCCCACCGAGACCTCGGCCATGGTCCCGTAGATAATCATGATGATGCTGGGGGGGATGAGGATGCCCAAGGCCCCGCCCGCGGAGATGCAGCCGGTGGCTATGTGCTTGTCATAGCCCCGCTTGAGCATGGCCGGCAGGGCGATGAGCCCCATGCTCACCGTGGCCACCGAGCTGATGCCCGCCATGGCCGCGAAGATGGCGCAAATGACCACGGTCCCGGCGGCCAGGCCTCCGGGCAGGCGCCCCATCCACACGTGGATCATGTGGTACAACTCGTCGGCCAGATTCGAGGTTCGCAAGACGTTGGCCATCAGTATGAACAAGGGCACGGCGGTGAGGATGGAGTTGGTGCCTTCGGAATAGGCGGTCTGGGCCACCATGTACATGCCCTTGGCGCCCCAGATGTAGACCACCCCCAATACCGCGATGCCGCCCAGGGAAAAGGCCACGGGCAGGCCCAGGACCAGAAACAGCAGCAGCAGGCCGGTGATAATGACGGTAAAAAGTGCTGTGTCCATGGATTAGGCTATTCGAAAAAGGATTTGCCCAACCGCAGCTCGTCCAAAAGGCCGGGCAAGTCGTCGGTTGGGTGATTGAGGATGAGCAGGCTCTTCAGGCTGCGCGCGATTATCTGCAACAGTAGCAGCAGCGCCCCCAGGGGCACCATGAACATCGAGGGCCATAGGGGCATCTCCAGGATGGTGTCGGAGAGCTTGTTCTTGACCAGCGCCTCCATGGCCATCTCGCCGCCCCACCAGATGATCACCAGGCAGAACAGGGCGGCCAGCCACCAGGTGGCCAGCTCCATCGCCGCCTTTTGCTTTTCGCTGCGCAAGCGGAAGAGGAAGTCCACCCGCACGTGTTGGTCCAACATAAGGCAGTAGCTGCCCCCCAGCATGCTCATCAGGCACAGCAGGTATTGGTTGGTCTCGTTGACCCAGTCGGTGGGTGAATTGAGCAGGTAGCGGCAAAAGACCTCCCAGCAAATGCTGATGGCCATCACCACCACGGTGAGGGAAAAGATTTTCTCCACCCACAGGGTCAGGGTGTTGATGCTTTTTATAATCCGGGCGGCAGGACGCGGTTGCACTGATTCGCTCATGGTCCCCGCTCAAGCGCGGGACGGCCGCCAGGGGCCGCCCCGCTTGGGTTTTTTTTACAAAGCGCCTTTTTTCTTCAGATAGGACTTCAGCAGGTCCACCAATTCCTTGCTCAGGGGGGTGGCCCCGCCCACCTTGTCCCAAAGGGGCATGCACATCTTGCGCACCTTGGCCACGTCGGCCTGGGAAAGCTCCATGACCTTGACGCCCTTGCCCTCGGCCGCCTTCAGGGCGCTCTGGTCCCACTCGGGGCTCTTGAGGGAGGAAGCGTGGAAGGTCTCGATGCCCGCCTTGTTAAGCGCCGCCTGCAGCTCAGGGGTCAGGGACTTCCAGAAGTCCAGGTTGAGGTACAGGCCGGTCATGGCCGGGGTGTGGAAGCCGGGCAGGATGGCGTACTTGATCACCTCGTAGAGCTTGTAGGTGCTCAGGGTGTAGTAGGGGTAGACCACGCCGTCCACGGTGCCCCGTTGCAGGGACATGTAGATTTCCTTGGCGCTCAGGGAAACCGGGGACGCGCCCAGGAGCTTCACGATGGGTCCGTCCAGTCCCGGGGCCCGCATCTTCTTGCCCTTGAAATCGGCCAGGTTGTTCACCGGGAAGTTGGTCATGCAGCCCATGGTGCCGGCCATCACCGGGAACAAGTACTGCACGTTCTGCTTCTGGGTGGCCTTGCGCATCAGGTCCAGGAAGCCACCGTTGACGTAGAGGTCGTAGGCCTCCTTGGGGTCGCGCCAGGTGAAGGGCAGCCACTCCACCTTGCCCTCCTTCAAGGTGCCGCCGTAATAGATCAGGGCGGAGACCAGCCCCTCCACCGTGCCCTTGCTCACGGAGTCGAAACCCTTTTTGGCGGAGACGAGCTGCCCCGGCCAAAAGAGCTTAATCTCCACCTGGCCCTTGGTGTACTCGTCGGCCTTGGCCACGAACTGCTTTATCATCTGCGGGACGTAGCTGGTTTCCGGGTAGATACACTGGATGCGCAAGGTATATTTTTTGGCTGCGGCAAACCCGGGCGTGGCGGCCACGGCAAAAGCCGTTGCCACGGCCAGCAAGCAGATGACCTTACCCCATCTGGTCATGTCTCCCTCCTCCCTTAGGATTGACAAATCAAAACTTACAAACAGTTGAAACGAGCCGTCGTTTTTTGGCCTTTCCGTCGGAAACGACAAAAACCTCCACCCCTGACGCCGCTCCCGGGTCAAGTTCTCAGGTGTTGTATTTTTCAGTGGGTGTGCCGAGAGGGAAACTTGTTACATAAAATTAATTTAATTTAAAATCATAATACCCGGCGTGTCAAGCCCAATTATCTTCATTTTTTGAGCTTGCCGGGAAGGCCCTTCTCAGGAAGCGAAGCGCAACTAATTTTTATTTAACAATAATTTATGCCTGTTGAATTAACTAAACTGTGATAGGTTCAGCATGGCAATGGCTGGAGCGCTCCCCCCGCGCATCCGCCGAATCAAGCGCTTAATGACGCGGGTGCCATGGATAACTGGTTTTTTCGCTTGATTGTCGCCGATTTTCTATATAAATATAATTATATTTTAGGAGGCACTCTCACACAGCCGATTTGGTCCTTGCGCGGCCGCCCCGAGAGATTGTACAGAGCATCAAAGTCGGCCCACAGGGGTGCCAATCGTTTGCCGAGAAAGCTAACCAAGATGCCATTCAAGCGCGGCGTGGTCATAGAAGAGGCCTACAACAAGATCAAGGAAATGATCTATTCCAACCAGTTGGCCCCTGGTCAGAAGATCGTTTACACCGACCTCGCCAAGAAGCTCCAAATGAGCGTCACCCCCCTGATCCACGCCTTGAACCGGCTGGAGGCCTCGGACTTCGTCAGCTACATCCCCAACAAGGGCTATTTTTTAAACGAGATCACCGTGGAGGAGGCTACCCAGCTCTACGAGGTGCGCGAAGCCCTGGAGTTGCACGCCCTGCCCAAGGTGATCGAGAATATCGAGCAAGCCCATCTGGACCAGATAAAAAAGGCTTCCAAGAAATACAGCCACCTGGGGCAGGTGCCCGCGGACCGCGACCTGTTCCTGGCCGACGCCCGCTTCCACCTGCAACTGGTGAAGATTTCGGGCAACGACATCCTGCACCGGATGCTCAAGGAAATATTCGAAAAGCTCTATTTGAAATACCCGCCGCAATACATGGACACCGCCCGGCTCAAGGAGATCGCCTCCGAGCACCGCAGCCTGCTGCAATCCCTGGCCCGCCGGGACACCGTGGCCGCCGCCGCCATCACCAAGCTGCACATCGCCCAGGGCCGGGAGCGCATCCTGGGCTCCCTGCGCATACGCCAGCAGGAGATGCTGTCCCTGACCTGACCCTCGCTTAGCTAAAGCCGCCGCCCCTGCCCTCCGCCCTTCCCCTGGGCCGGCCTTTTTGGCATCATGAGGCCTGCGCCAAAACCGGCCGTGGAGCAAGCGAGGGCTGATGGACAAGACCGACAAGCTGAACCTGTTTTATCTGCTGAGTTTCCTGGCCCTGCTGCTCTGGTCGGGGATCAGGCCTTATGACCGCTTCACCTGGTTCTTGGAGGTGCTCCCGGCGCTCATGGGCCTAGCCGCCCTGGCCATCACCTACCGCCGCTTCCGCCTCACCCGCCTGGTCTATCTGCTCATCTGGATCCACGCCATCATCCTGCTGGTAGGCGGGCACTACACCTACGCTCGCGTGCCCCTGTTCGACTGGCTAAGCCAGGCCCTGGACCTGGGGCGCAACAACTACGACAAGCTGGGGCACCTGGCCCAAGGCTTCATCCCGGCCATAGTGACCAGGGAGGTGCTGCTGCGAAATCGGGTGGTGACCCGGCGTGGCTGGCTGGCTTTTCTGGTGGTGTGCGTGTGCCTGGCGGTCAGCGCCTTTTACGAGCTCATAGAATGGTGGACCGCGGTGCTCACCGGCACCGGGGCCGAGGACTTCCTGGGCACCCAGGGCTACGTATGGGACACCCAGAGCGACATGGCCCTGTGCCTCCTGGGCTCCCTGCTGGCCCTGGCCTTCTTGTCGCGCCTGCACGACCGGCAAATGGCCGCCCTGCCCTGAGCCGGGGCGCACGGGCGCCCGGCTCCGGCGCTGGCCGGGCCAAGAGGCGTCATATGCCGGGGAGGCCGGTGTCAGACCAGTTGGACGAACTCAACCACGTTGCCGTCCGGGTCGTGCACCATGGCGATGCGCACCCCGGGGCGAATCTCGACGGGCTCTATTTCATAGGTGGTGCCCAGGGCGGTCAGCTTTTGGCAAACCTCGTCCAGGTTGGTGATTACGAAAGTGACGTAGCGCAATCCCAAGCTGGCGGTCAGGCCCTTGGGCCCGGCGGGAGCCGGCTTTGCCGGGTCGATCAGCTTGAAATCGCTGGTGCCGTAACGGAGCCGGTGCAGGGTCCCAAAGCCCACGTCATTGGTGCCCACATAGGTTAGGCCCAGGGTGTCGCGGTAAAAAGCCAGACTGGCTTCTATGTCGCTGACCACCACTCCCAAATCAAGGCTGTCCTTGGCTGGCTTCAACATCGACGGCTCTCCTTTGCGTAAAATTCAGGTGCGGCCAAGCCAGGGGCCCGACCGTGGGCTGCGGGCCCAATCATAACCCAAAACCGGCCCGTCCCGGCCAGAGAATATCCCGCCGGGGCCGATTAATCAGCCGCAAAAATAGCGTTCCGTTATTTGGAAAAGCGGGTAGTTATCGAGGCTTGCGCTCAGCGGGCGGCTTGTTCCAGGGTCTGGTACACGTCTGCCGGAATGTCGCGGGCGTGGAAGCGCTCCGGGTCGCTCACGTCCAGGCAGATGCGCTTTTCCTGGCCCTTGACCATGACCTCGCCCGAGGCCACATCGATGATCAGGTTGTCCAGGGTCACCGTCTTGGGAGCCAGCGCGGAGACGCTGGTGTCGATGCGTATGCGCTGGTGGTAGCGGCCCGAGGAGAGATACTCCGAGGAGGTGCCCACCAGGCCGAAGCAAATATTGCGCTCCTGCCACAGGCGGCCCAGGTTGAAGCCCAGGGCCTCGAAGAACAAGTGGCCCGAGGCGTCGATCCACTCGTAGAAGCGGGGGTAGAACACGATGCCCAGGGAGTCCAGGTCCCCCCACATGATCTTGCGTTCCACGCTGTTCACCAACATTCATCCACTCCCAGGCTGCCTCCGGCCCCACCGGCCGAAGTGGCCGTCCTAGCTGGGCTGGAGGAATTTGTCGCGCACCACTCTTTTCAACAGCTTACCGGTGGGGCTTTTGGGAAGCGAGTCCCAAAATTCCACGGTCTTGGGCTTTTTGTAGGAGGCCAGATTCTTTTTGCAGTGCTCGATTATCTCCTGGGCCTCCACCTTTACCCCGTTCTTGAGCACCACGATGGCCTTGACCGATTCGCCCCAGTGGGGGTCGGGCACCCCGATGACCATGGCTTCGCGCACCTGGGGATGCTGGTAGAGCACCTCCTCGATCTCCCGGGGGTAGATGTTCTTGCCGCCGCTGATGATCATGTCGCCCTTGCGGTCCACGATGAAGATGAAACCCTCCTCATCGCGGCGGGCGAAGTCGCCGGTGTGCAGCCAACCGTCCGTCATGGTGGCCGCGCTCTCCTCGGGCAGCTCCCAGTAGCCGCCCGCGGTGGACTCGCTACGCACCACCAGCTCCCCCACCTGGCCGGAAGCCACTTCCTTGCCGGTCTCGTCCACCACCATGGCGTCATAGGTGAGCACCGGCCGCCCGCAGGAGGCCAGGCGCTCCACCTCATGGGGCGCTCCCTCCAGGATGTGGTCCTCGGGCCGCAGGATGGTGGTCATGGGGCCGGTCTCGGTCTGGCCGTAGAACTGCATGAAGCCGCAGTTGAAGCGGCCCATGGCTTTTTTCAAGAGCTCCACCGGCATGGGCGCCGCGGCGTAGAGGATAAGGCGCAGGGCGCTGAGGTCGTAGGTCTCTATGTCCTTGTTCTCCAGCATGCTGGAGATCATGGTGGGCACGAACTGGCAGATGGTGATGCGGTGCTTGGAGAGCAGATCCAAAACCTGGGCCGGGTCGAAGCTGCCCTCCCGGCGCAGCACAAAGGTGTTGCCCAGCATCAGGTGGCAGAAGCGGTCCTCAAAGGTGACGTGGTAAAAGGGGAACAGGAGCAGCACCCGGTCGTCCGGGCGCACCCCCACCTCGATGGCCGCGCTCAGCGCGTTGAGGCAGTTGTGGTGGTGGGTCCTGAGCGCCCCCTTGGGCCTGCCGGTGGTGCCGGAGGTAAGGAAGATGCTCATCAGGTCGTCGCCCTTGATCTCCACTTGGGGCTCGGCCTCGCTGCCCCCCTCCATGAGGGCCTCGTACTCCAGGTGCCCCGGCGCGGGCTCCCCGCCCAGGCATACGGCGGTCTCCAGGGAGGGATGGCGTTCCATCACCTCCAGGACCAGCTCCTGGAAGTCCTTGTGGTAGATGATGAAGCGGGGCTTCATGTAGGCCATAATCTGGTTCAGCTCGCCCAGGCGCAGCAGGTTGTTGATGGGCACCAGCACCCCGCCGGACTTGCACAGGGCCAGGTAACTCTCGAAGAACTCGATGCAGTTGTTGGTGAGCACCGCCACCCGGTCGCCCTTGACCAGCCCCCGGCCCATGAGGGCGTTGGCCAGCCGGTTCACCCGGCGGTTCAGCTCGCCGTAGCTCAGGGAGGCCTCCCCCATTATCAAGGCGGGCTTGTCGGGCACTCGGCCTGCGGTCCTGCGCAGCATGTCTCCCATGTTCATGTGCTCTACTCCACTGAGGCGAGTTGTTTAATCCGGGCCGGGTCAGTGCATGATGTGCTCCGGCAGCAGCAAGACGATCACCGGGAAGGCCATCATTAGGGCGATGGCGATCATGTCGATGACCACGAAGGGGACGGTGGAGCGGATGATCTCGCCCATGGAGATCTTTTCCGGGGCCACCCCCCGCATGACGAACAAAAGGAACCCGAAGGGCGGCGTCTTCATGGCCACCTCCAGGTTGACCAGCATGATGATCACGAACAGCACCTCGTTGATGCCCAGGGCCTTCACCAGGGGCATGAAGATGGGCAGGGTGATCATCATGATGGAGATCTGCTCCATGAAGGTGCCCAGCACCAGGAGCACCAACTGCATGGCGATCATCAAAAAGATGGGATGCAGGGGCAGGCCGGAGACGAACTCCACCAGGCCCGAGGTGGCCCCGGTGTAGGCCAACAGCTGGCTGAAGGCCAAGGAGCCAGTGAGGATGGTGAACATCATCACCGCGATCTTGAGGGTGCCCACCAGGGACTTCTTGATGACCTCGTAGGTCAGGCGGCGGTACACCGCGCACAGGATCACCACCGACATGGCCCCCATGGCCGCCGACTCGGTGGGGGTGGCCACCCCCAGGAAGATAAGCCCCACCACCACGAACACCACCCCGGACATGGGCAGCAGGTACTTGAACGACACGGCCAGCTTCCGGCTGAGCGGTATGGGCTCGGGCTGGTAGCTGGGGGCTATCTCGGGGTTGAAGTAGCAGCGCCCCACGATGTAGAGCACGTAGAGCCCGGCCAACAGCAGGCCGGGCAAAAGCCCGCCCACCAAGACCTTGCCCACCGAGACCTGGGCGATGGAGGCCAGGATCACCGCCAGGGCGCTGGGGGGGATGATCATGGCCAGGCCGCCGCTCATGCAAGAGCCGATGCTGATGGCCGGCTTGTAGCCCCGGCGCTCCATCTCCGGGATCATGATGGAGCCCAGCATGGCCGTGGTGCCCATGCTGGAACCGCTGAGGCAGGAGAACATGGTGCCCGCCCCCAGGGTGACCAGGCTGAGCCTGCCCGGCAGCCGCCCCAGCCAGGAGTCCACGATGTCGATGGCCTTGAGGGCCAGCTTGGAGTGCAGCAGCAGCTCGCCCATGAGCACGAACAGGGCCACGGGCAACAGGGAGAACATGGTCACCGAGCTGTAGATGCTGTCCACCAGCTGCTCCAGCCCGGCCAGGCCGCCCCACAGACAGTAGGCCCCGATCAGGTTGATCACCAGGAAGCTGAACGCCACCGGCAGGCCGGTGGCCAGGATCGCCAGGAGTCCGCCCAAAATCAGGGCCAGGGTCCACCACCAGTCCATATCTACCTCAGGCCGCCTTGCTGGGAGTTTGTTCTTGGGTGAGCTCTCGGTACTGTTGCCTGTGTTGCTTAACCTGCCGCGCGAATTGAATGGTCAACATGAGGCTTCCATAGGGGATGACCCACAGCAGGGTCCACTTGGGGACGCTCAGGGTCTTGATCTCGGGGTTGCCCCGGATAAAGGCATCGATGGTGGACTGGCAGCCGATGATGAACAGGACGGCGCAGGCCACCGTGCCCGCGATGGCGGTGATGAACTTCAGGCGGGCGATGGATTTATCGCTCAAATAGAAGTAGACCAGGTCCACCCGCACGTGGCCGTGCCGGCGCAAAAGCCAGGCCGCCCCCAGGAAGGTGACGTAGAGCAGCAGGTATTCGCACACCTCCACCACCCAGCCCATGGGGCTCTGGAACCAGTAGCGCATGATCACGTCCACGCACACCGCGACCATCATGAAAAGGAATACGAGGCCCGCGATCGCGGCTCCCGCCGTCACCATGCCGTCGAACACCTTCACCGCCCGGTTGGCCATACGCCTCCCTGCTGGGCCGCTACGCGCCGGTGGATACCGCCGCGCGGGCCGCGATGGAACGCCCCGGCCCCCGGACGGGGAGCCGGGGCCTGGTGGTTACTTCTTGGTGGTCAGCTTGCGCATCTGGGGCCCGTACTTGGGGGCCTGTTCGATGACGTAGGCCCAGGTGACGTCGTTGGCCGTGTCCACGAACTTCTTGGCGTCGGCCGGCGGCAGCACCAGCTTCTGCATGCCCGCGGCGCTCATGATCTTCCAGTCGGTCTCCATGCGCACCAGGGAGCGGGCGGTGTCGATGCCCTCCATGATCTCGACCACGTCCTTGAGCACCTTCTGGAGGTCCTTGGGCAACGAGTTGAACTTGTCCAGGTTGACGATGGTGGCGGGCTCGATCTGGAAAGCGCCGGGGATGACCATGTACTTGGTGACCTCGTGCCAGCCCAGGCCGGGAATGGCGTAGGCGGGCCATACGAAGCCGTCCACCACGCCGCGCTGCATGGCGGTGTAGATCTCCATGGGCGGGATGGTGATGGGCTTGGCCCCCAGGGCCTTCATCCAGGGCATGTACAGGGGAGCCACCCTGATCTTGAGGCCCTTGAGCCCGGCCACGCCGGTGATCTTCTTGTTGAGGAACAGCCTGAAAGGCACCAGGGAGTTGAGCGAGCCCAGGTACTCGGCGTTGACCTTCTCCCGGAACACCTTCACCCACAGGTCGAATGCTCCGGTCTGGCGCTCCTGCCAGGCGGGGATCTGGGACAGGCCCCGGCACATGAACACCGCACCCAGGGGCTTGAAGAAGGAGAAGGGGTTGTAGAGCAGCATATCCACCGAGCCCCGGCGCAGGGCCTCGGCCTGGTCAAAGGTCTTGACCACCTCGGGGCCGCCCAGCCAGTTGATCTTCAGGCGGCCGCCGGATTTTTCCTCCACCAGCTTGATTAACAGGGGCAGGCCCAAGTTGTGGGGGTGGTTTTTGGGGAAGGCCGAAATGGCCTTGATTGTGTAGACGTCCTTGGCCATCGCCGCGCCGGCGGGGGCCAGCATGAATGCCGCCGCCAGCAGAGCCGCGATACAGAGCCGGAACAGTCCCCTCCACGGCCCAAGAATATTAGCCACCATCCGAACCCTCCTTTGCTTCGGTTTTTAAAGGGTGCGGCCGGACCGCCCCTAATAAACAACTGAAAGAAGAGGCCTTTAGGTTGTCTCAGCTCCGGTGGCCCAAACATGGTGGGACAGGGGTGGGGTTGCTGGAATCAGTGCTGCGTTGTTCCGCCCATTTCTCAGTGATGATCGACTTGATGCTGCCGGTGATTCTGCCACGGGCATGAAGCTGGCATAGATGCGGCGCCTCATTAATTTATAGTTAATTATTTTATAGTTTAATCTTTTTGCCGCTGTCAAGTAGTTTTCTATAATCAACAGGTTCCATATTTTTTTCTTGTGGGTAACTGTTTCTATAAACGCTAAAAACAAGGCTGTGCCGGGAGGGGGAGCGGGTTCCCTCTCCGCTGGACGCCGAAACAGGGCCGGGGACAATATATTGCCCCATATTAATCACTTAGCGCGGCCGGGGCGGGCTTTTTGGTTTATATCGCTTTAATTTCAGTGCGTTATAGTTATTCTATATTTAAAAACATATCCAGCCGAACCCGTCACAGGAAACAATTGTATAGATTTATTATTAATCACTTGGTTAATTGGGGACACCGGGCGGAACCTGGATACGTGTTTGCGCTTTAAAATAAGTATCTTATGGATAAAGAACGCCCGGCGCCCCCAAAGTTTCAATCCACCCGAACTATCTTCACCCGCTTACCCAGCCAGCTAAGCGGCAGGTATATGCGCCCCTGGTTGCGGCTGCTGCGGCTCACCCTCTTTTGGCGCATCTCCACGCCGTAAAGCTCCATCTTGCTGCCCCGGGCCGCTTCCCGTTCCGCCTGCCCCGAGGTGTCGTACTGTTGCGCGTCCATCGTCGGACCACCTCCTACAAGAACAGCTTCCTGGCGATGACCATCTTCTCCGCTTCCTTGGTGCCCTCGTAGATCTCCAGGATCTTGGCGTCGCGGTAAAAGCGCGAGATGTCGTACTCGTCCACGTAGCCGTAGCCGCCGTGAATCTGCAGGGCCTGGTTGCACACCCACACCGCCGTCTCCCCGGCGTAGTACTTGGCCATGGAGTTGGTCACCGGGTCCGGGCGGCCCTGGTCCACCAGCCAGGCGGCCCGGTAGGTGGTCTGGCGGGCCAGCTCGATGCGGGTGGCCATCTCGGCCAGGGTGAACTGGATGGCCTGGTTGCTGATCAGCGGGCGCCCGAAGGTGATCCGCTCCTTGGCGTAGGCCACGGCCAGTTCCAACGCGCCCTGGGCCAGACCCACCCCCTGCCCGGCCACGGTGGTGCGGGTGGCGTCGAAAAAGTGCATGAGCTGCTTGAAGCCATGGCCCCGCTTGCCCACCAGGTTGTCCAGGGGCACCCGCACCTGATCGAAGGCCACCTCGGCGGTGTCGGAGGCGCGAAGGCCCATTTTGCCCTTGATGGGCGTGGCGGTCACGCCGGGCCGGTCGGACTCCACCATGATCAGGCTGTGGCGCTGGTGGGGCGAGGCGGCGTCCGGGTCGGTGAGGCAGAACACGGCCATGAAGTCGCACACCGTGCCGTTGGTGATGAACATCTTGTTGCCGGTGATGACCCACTCCTCGCCGTCCACCACCGCCTTGGTGCGGGCCGAAACGATGTCCGTGCCCGCGTCGGGCTCGGTGTAGGCCCCGGCGGCGATGGCCTGGCCCGCCGCCAGGGGAGGCAGGTACTTCTGCTTCTGCTCCTCGGTGCCGAAAAAGGCGATGTTCTGCGAGCCGAAGGCGGCGGACTCGATGGCCTGGGTGATGCCCAGGTCCACCCGGGCCATCTGCTCGGCGATGAGCGCCTGCTCCAAAAAGCCGAACCCCGCCCCGCCGTACTCCTCGGGGATGGTGGGGCCCACCAGGCCGATTTCCGCCGCCTTGCGCACCAGCTCCCGGGGATACTTCTCCTCACGGTCGTGCATTTTGGCCACCGGGGCCATCTCCTGCACCGCAAAGCGGTAGGCGGTTTCCTGGATAAGTCTTTGTTCTTCGCCCAGTTCAAAATCCATGAGAAGTCCCCTTCACATTTAAGGCGGTAGTCCCGCCCGGCTTTAGTCGTCCCGGCTGATGAGCAGCATGTTCCCCTTGCGGCTCAAACGGTCGTACTCCGCGTCCAGGTGTTTGCGCAGCCAGCCCAGCACCGCGTTCTCGTCCACGGGCACGAAGGTGGGCTGGTACAGGTCCCTTTCTTCGCGCCACAGCTCGCCCTTGGTGCGCCGGGCCAGGAGGGTGTCCGGGTAGACCCGCACCCCCAACTGCGCCGCCACCTGATGGGGCCGGATATGGTTTATCAAATCGCAGGTCTCGGCCACACTGGCCTCGTCCTCGCCGGGATAACCCAGCAGCAGGTGGAAGCCGAAGGCCACGTGGTCCAGCTCTCCCCCCCGCAGCCAGTCCGAGGCGGCCCCGCGAAACGCCTCCAGCGAGGCCCGCAGCTTGGCCGTGTCGTATGGCTTGCCCAGGCGGCTCAGCATGCGGTCGGAGCCGTTCTCCATGTCGAACGGGAAGAACATGGCCCGGCCGCCGCTAGCGTCGGGGTGCTCGTGGCGGCACCAGCCGTTGGTGTCCTTGACCAGTTCCAGAAACTCCCGGTCGATCTGGGCGGGGTCCAGGTAGGCGTGCCAGGAGTAGGGGACGATCCCCGCCTCCCGCATGGCCGCCACCACCGCCTTGGCGTGGTCCAGGGGGCGGTTGAAGATGTCGTCCGCGAACATGAAGCGCAGGGGCGCGGGCGAAGGCCGCTCCCCGTGCACCGAGGCCAGCAGCTTCAGCTCCTCCACCACCTCGGCCGGGTCCTTGAAGCGCTGCCCCGGGCCGTTGATCAGGGGATAGGGGCAGTAGCCGCAGGCCTGGCCGCAGCCCACCTTGGTGCGCAGGCCGAAGGTCCCCTCCCCTATGGGCAGCTCCAGGTAGCGGGCCAACAGCTCGCGGTTTTGCAGGCGGCCCAGGCCGTGCCTGCCCTCTTGGCGCGACAAACGGGGAGCCTCGCCTTGTTCGACGATGGCCCGCACCATCAGGGGAAAGGCGCTCTCCGCCGGGCCCACCAGGCCGTGCCAGGTCTCCGGACGTCCCTCGAGGAAGGCGCCGGGCATCATGGAAAAGCCGGTGCCTCCCAGCACCACATGGGTCTGGGGCGCGGCGTTGGCCTGCACGCAATCCAGATAGGTGGCCAGTTGGGGCAGATAGTGGTGCAGCTCGGCCTGGCCCTCCAGGGTGGGATAGGTGGAGTCGATGTTGCGCAGGCTGAGCCCTACCACGTCCCAGGGCTGGGAGGCCAGGGCCTTCTTGATCAAGGCCAGGCTACGCGCCCCGCGCTCAGCCAGGTCGCGGGAGGCCAGGGGCCCGCCCGCCCGGGTAAGGTCCAGGATCTTGGCGGTGCCCAGGCCGTTGTCGGCCAGGGCCCCTTGCAGGTAGTCCAGACCGATGGGGTAGACCGGGAAGGCCTCGTTAAAGGGCGTGGTGTTGGTGTCTATGAGCAGTACGTCCGCCATGGCCCGAGGCCCAGCCTTCCTTAGCCCTTCAGGTAATTGTTCTCCAGGGCCCGCACCAGGTCGGTCATCACCTGGTAGTGGGGCACGTTGAGCCCGGCCTCCTCGGCGTACGAGCACACCTTGCCGCCCAGGAACTCTATCTCCGTGGGCGCGTGGTTGGCCAGGTCCACGCACATGGAGTCCTTGTGCGCCCCCACCTTGTCCAGGTAGCCCATCACCTGCTCCAGATAGCCCTGGCCCAGGTCGTAGCCCTTGGCCTTGGCCACGGCCAATATCTCCTGGAAGCAGGCGTCGGCGATGCGCCGGGTGGGCGGATCGTCCAGGCAGGCCCGGATGGTGCGGTCGGTCACCGCGCAGATGTTGGCCATGGTGCACTTCATGATCATCTTTTTCCAGATGAACAGCTTGATGTCCGGCACCAGCTCGGTGTCCAGGCCTCCCCGGGTAAGGGCCTCGGCCAGCTCCCGGCCTACCGCCTGGCTGGCCGCATCCACCACGCCCAGGTGGTTGGGCCGGTTGAAAAAGGCTACCTGCACCCGGCCGGGAGCCTCGAGGCCCACCCCGTAGTTCAGCGACATGCGCAGGGCCGCCTCGGGGCCGAAGCGCGAGGCGATGAGGTCTTCGGTGCCCAGGCCGTTGTGGGCGCTGACGATCTTCATGCCCGGCCTAAACACGGCGGCCAACTCATCGAGCACCTTGGGCAGATGAAAGGTCTTGGTGGCCAGGATGACCACCTCCGGCGGGGCCTCGGCCAGGGCGGACACTCCGCCCACCGCGCGCTCCACCGGCGTGTTGAAACTCAAGGCCCCGCTTACGCTCAGGCCGTTTTCTTTAAGGGTTTGGGCCTTGGTCTCCGACGAGGCCACCAACACCGTGTCCGGGCGCTGTTTGATCAGCGCCGCGGCCAGCACCGCGCCGGTGGCGCCGATGCCCACAACCGCCATTTGTGGTTTAGGCACTGATTGACTCCCTTGGAAAAGAGGGTATGGGCCGGAGCCTCAATTCTGGCTCCGGCCCTCCCAAGGGTCAACCGATTTCCTTGTCGTCGCGGTCCCAGTACCACTCCGGCAGGCAGTCCTTCCACTCGATGCCCCGGCTGGTCAGCACCTTCCACCACTCCTTGCCGTCGTGCATGAGATCGGTCCAGGTCTGGAAGTCGTAGTCTTCCTTCCACTTGGGCGCGAACTCGTCGATCACCCGGTCGTGCAGGTCCAAGGGCGGGTTGGAGATGTCCAGGGGGTCCACCGCCTGGCGGACCTTGTCGTAGATCACCCCGTAGTTGGGGCCGAAGGCCGGGCCGGTGAGGCCCATGACGCTCAGGCTGCCGATGTTGGCGGTGAACTGGCCGTGGTCGATGGCCGTGCGCTGGCTGGCCACCCAGTGCTCCCAGGCCTTGTACTCGCCGGACTCGTATTTGCCCAGGGGGTGCTCCGGGTCCCACTGGATGAGGAACTCGAAGTAGCTGGTGTGACCCATGTCGGTCATCTGGATCCAGCCCTCCTCGCCGTACTCGTCCACCAAGGGCGGGGTGAACTTGGATTCCTTCTCCGCGAGCAGGGTCTTGCCTCGGGCAAAGGAGTGCTCCAGGGTCTCCACCACGAACTCCACCGACACGTAGCCGCCCGCCGGCCACCACATGCCCGCCGAGTCGGCGTTCTTGATCCAAGACTGGTCGGACTGCTTGGTGCGGCCCAGCTCGCCGCCCACCTCGTCCATGATGCCCATGAGCACCGACTCCTCGTACTTAAGCTGCTCCTCGCTGGTGTAGCCGATCAAGAGGACCCGGCAGACCGAAGAGGTGGCCCGGGAGTCGCGAATCTTCTTCTCGTCAGGCCCCCACTTGCTCCAGAAGTCCTCCCGGGAGCGGGACTTGCCCCGGTAGCGCCAGATGGTGGGGACCCGCATCACCGCCGCGCCGATCTCGCAGCGCGAAATCTCGCGCATGGCGTCGCGCATGGCGTCCTCGGAGGGCATGCGGAAGTTGTACCACTTGATGCGGTTGTCCGGGAACTCCAGGGTGCTTAGCATGCCCCGCTCCACCGGCTTCATGCGCTCGGGCAGGAACAGGGGGTGCATCTTGATGGCCATCTTGGTGATGATGCCCACCTTGCCCCACCAGCCCAGATAGCCGCGCAACAGGCCGCGCAGGTCCGGGCCGGGACCCTCGCCCCAGTAGGGGTCGTCGCTGGTGGCCAGGGAGCCCAGGCGGATCAACTCGCCGTTGGGCAGCACCCACTCCACTCCCAGGATGCGCCGGGTGGCCAGGCCCAGGCGATAGTTGAGCGGCGAGTAGTTGCAGGTGAGCATGTTGCCGATCACCGCCGCCTGGGAGCCGCCGCCGGGGGTCATGGTGTACAGGCCGCGCTCCTGGGCCTCGGCCTGGAGCGGCGAGTGGATCTGGCCCGGCCCCACGATGGCCACCATGTGCTTTTCGTCCCACTCCAGCGAGCGCATGCGCGACAGGTCGATGGACACGTGGAAGGGCACCTTGCCGCCGCAGTGCACCCCCCAGAAGGCCCCGATGGGGGTGTAGGGCAGATGGTAGCGCATGCAGACCTTGACGATCTTTTGCACTTCCTCGGTGTTGTTGGGCATGACCACCACGCCGGGAGGCTGCTGGCCGCGCTGGTAGATGCAGTCGTGGATCTCGCCGCCCTTGACGTAGCTCTCGGTGATGGCCACGTCGTCGGTGACCCACTCGGGTCCAACTATGTTTTGCAGGGCGTTGTAAGCCGCCTTGGATACCTTTTCGGTAACTTTGGGCATGGCCTCTTCCTTTCTCTAAAGCGCCTGGGCGATCAGCTCGGTGATGTCGAAGACCTGGACCTGATGGTCCCGCTTCTTCTGGCCAGCCTCGAACTGCTGCTTGCAATAGGGGCAGGCGCTCACCACGGCCTCGGCGCCCACGGCCTTGGCCTCCTCCAGCCTCTCGTCCACCGCGTAGGCCGCCAGATCGGGGTAGGCCTCGGGCACCCCGCCGTGGCCGCCGCAGCACCAGGAGAACTCGTGGTGCCGCTTGAACTCCAGCACCTCCACGCCCTGCATGGCCGCCAGGATGTTGCGGGGAGGCTCGTAGGTTCCGGCGGTGCCCCGGTTGAACTGCTTGGCCTCGAAGCCCTCGGAGGGCTCCAGGCAGCCCCATTGGCCGCGGTCGCCCTCCCAGTGGGTGTAGGGCTCGGACATGCGGCCCAGGTTACAGGGATCGTGCCAGGCCAGCTTCATATCCAGCTTGCCCTTGAACTCCAGCTCGCCCTTGCCCAGGGCCTCGTCCACCAGCTCGGTGATGTGCACCACCTCGAAGGGAAGATCGGAGGTGCTCTTTTTCATCAGGCGGGGGTAGTCGACCTTCCAGGTCTTGTAGCACTCGGCGCAGGCGGTGACCAAGCGCTTGGCCCCGGTCTTGGCCATGGCCTTGAGATTGGCCTCCATCTGCTTCTGGAAAGCGTCGTAGTGGCCCATGGCGAAAAGCGGATGCCCGCAGCACTGCTCGCCGGGCAGGAGCATGTAGCCGCCCAGCTTGCCCAGGATCTTGTCGGTGGCCTGGGCCACCTTGTTCTCCTTGTAGGAGGCGCCGCAGCCCACGAAGTACACCGTGTCGGACTTCTTCTTGGCCTTGGCGGGCTTCCAGGCGGTGCGCTCCTTGGCGGGGAGGCCATAGCGGTTCTTGGTCTTGACCACGTTGTCGATGAGCTTTTGGTGCTGCTTGGGGTAGCGGCCGTCCTGGACCATATGACCGCGCAGGGCCTCCAGGGAGTAGTTGATCTCCAGGTCCAGGTTGCGCTTGCAGCCGCTGTCGCAGGAGCCGCACATCAGGCACTGGAACACCATGTCCTTCATGCCCGGAGAGTCCTTGAGGCGGTCCTCGGTAAGGGCCAGGCCCAGCTTGAGGCGTCCGTAGGCCACCTTGGAGAAATAGTATTTGCCGTAGCTGGGGCAACGGTACACGAAACGATTATCGGGCATGTAGATGTGGTCGAGCCACTTGCAGCTGGCGCAGCGCATGCACCGGCGCATCTCGTACATGTAGTCTTTAAGCTCCAACGATCCTTCCACGATCATTTGGCCGCCTCCTTTAGAAACAGACATTGCCGGGGCACATGATGTAGTTGGGGTCCAACACCTCTTTCACCCGGGTGATGGTGTTGGTGTAGCCGCGGGCCTTGTCGAACACCATGGGCGAAAGCAGGCTGTAGGGCCGGGAGAAGAAGGCCCCCTGCTCGAACAGCTTGGCCGCCGCGTCCATGTAGAGCGCCTTGACCATGGCCTTGTCCGTCTCGTCCTCCGGGTCGTAATAGAATTGGTATTCCATGTGGCAGGCCCTGCCCTGCTCGATGGGCTGGAGGTACACGCCCATCTGGCGCACGTCGTAGCCGTGGGCCCCGGCGGTCTCGGTGACCAGTTCGGTGAAGGCCGCCGCCTGCTCCATCTTGGCGATGAACAGAAGGTCCTCGCACTCGCCCTTGAGCTGGTGCTTCCAATAGGTGCGCTCTGCCGGCCAGGGCTTGCGCAGCATGTCCGGCAGCTTGCGCTCCAGGCCTACCGCGCCGGGCAGGGACTCATCCACCCTGAGCACCGTGGGCTGGTTGGCGCACACCTCGTCCAGGGCCTTTTTCTCATAAGCCAGCTTGGCCTCCGGGGAGCGCGGCGGCCCGGAGAGCACCAGCACGATGAACCAGGGCGGAAGCTGGCGCTTGAGGGCCTGGTAGGTCTTGTCGCTGCCGTCGCCGAAGATCAGGGCCCCCACCTGGTTGTTGATGAGCAGGCACTCGTTGCCGATCATGCGCCGCTGCATCTGGTACAGGGGCTCGATGGCGTCGCCGATCTTGTCAAAGGCGATGAAGTAGGCCTTGTCGATCACCGGCAGATACTCGAACTTGACGATGGACCAGGTGACCACCCCCATGGTGCCCTCGGCGCCCTGGAAGAAGCGGTACCAGTTGGTGCCCGGCCCCTCGGGGTTGCCGCCCTTGGAGTCGGCCTTGTCCGGGAAGCCCGGCACGCTGGCCGAACCGGTGCGGAAACGCATGCCCGAGCCCCAGATCACCTCGTTGGAGGTCATGGGCTCGCCGTACTCGTAGCGGGGGTTGGTGGGCACCTCGCGCTCCAGCAGGCTGCTGACCACCGAGCTGGAGGCCAGGGGCATCAGCGGCATGATGGCGCGGTGGCCGATCTTCATCAACTCGGGCTGGAGCTGGCCCCAGGTCACTCCGGGCTCGATGCGCACCAGGCGGTCGGGCACGTCGTAGTCCAGGATGCGGTTCATGCGCTTCAGGTCCATGATGATCCCGCCCATCTTGGGCAGGGTGCTGCCATGGAAGTGCTGCTCGGAGCTGACCGGAATCACCGGCATTTTTATCTCGTTGGCCAGCTGGACTATCTTGTGCACCTGGTCGGCGTTGTCCGGCCAGACCACCACGTCGGCCAAGCCGTTGCACTCCAACAGGCTATGGTCCTTGGAATAGGGAAGCAGGACTTTGCGGGTGGCGTCCACATGCTCCTTCCCCACTATCTCCGCCAACTTTGCCTTGATTTGCATCTGGCCCTCCTCGCAGTGCTCGGCATATAGTTAATGTATTATTTATTTAAATGTTTAGCTTGAAGCTGTCAAGTCTTTTTATCGCGGGATGTTTATTGCTGCTTACTCATTAAATTTATTATTAATATCAGGAGCAGGCATTATTGGTGGAGAACCGGAAAGCGCGGACCTTCTCGGGCGGCGTCGCGTCCCCGCCCCCTTGCAGCCCCTGGAGCCCCCTGGGCCGGGTCAAGCACCTTCCTGCGTCAAATACCTGACGCACCTTGAAGCCAACAGGTTATTATGCTGCAAAATTAGCCGGATAAGAGTATCGACCGATCAAGCAATAATTACCATTTGCCATTGGTAACTTTTGCGTGTTGACATAATTTTTGATAAAATATATGTTTAGTTAATATCTTAAGCTTATAACCCCAGCCGGATCGTTTTTATGAGTGGCAGCAAGTATCGAAGCAGTCTGAGCGTTGATGAAAAGGTGTTGATGAGCATGGTCCGGGTATCGGAGCTGTTCAAGAAAACCGCCTCGGAAATATTCAAGAACTACGGCCTCACCTTCACCCAGTACAACGTGCTCAGGGTGCTCAACGCCTCGGACGATGGCACCAACACCATCACCAAGGTGAGCAAGATCCTGCTGGTCACCGGGGCCAACATGACCGGCGTGGCCAAGCGCATGGAGCGCGACGGCTTCCTTTTGCGCAAGCGCTACACCCAGGACGAACGGGTCACCCTCTTGGAGATCACCCCCAAGGGCAAAAAGGCCCTGGAAAACATTCAGCCGGAAAAAGAAAAGCACATCGACAAATTCGTGGGCGACCTCTCCGACGAGGACAAGACCAACCTCCTGGCCATGCTCAAGCAGATCTACAGCAAAAACGAAACCAAATAGCTCCCCGGGTCTTCACAAACAAAACCCAGGGGCCGCCGAATGGCCGAGCTTTGCTGTGCCCTCTCGCGCCCCGCGTGACACAATGTGACCTAACCTACTAAATTTATTGACAACCATGCCATTCATTCTGTAAGAAACATGGCGAGGCTCAGTTTCCCCCTCGCTCGGGAGGCTGCCCCTTTTTAGCGGACAAAACCTCTTCGCGCTATCCAGGCGAATTCCCGCCATGATCGCCCGCCAGAGGACCGAAAGCTTTTTGAACCAAGCGCATCGCCCGGCGGTGCCCGGAGGAGACACGACCATGAAGACCTACTCCATTGCCAACATCCCCGGAGACGGCGTGGGCGCGGAGATCGCCCTGGAGGCCGTAAAAATTCTCGCCGCCGCGGGCGACAAGTTCGGCTTCGCCTGCAAGGTGGAAAGCTATGACTGGGGCTGCGACTACTACCTGAAGCACGGCGAGATGGGCCCCAAGGACAAGCTCACCACCCTCAAAGACTTCGACGCCATCTTCCTGGGCTGCATCGGCGATGCGGCCAAGGTGCCGGACCACGTGTCGCTCACCATCCTCCTGGACATCCGCAAGGGCTTCGACCAGTACGTGAACCTGAGGCCCATCAAGCTCTACCCCGGCGTGTACTCCCCTATCCGCACCGCCACACCCGAAAGCGTGGACTTCATGGTGGTGCGCGAGAACACCGAGGGCGAGTACGCAGGCACCGGCGGCTACTTCAAGCCCGATCAGCCCGAGGGCTTCGCCTACCAGACCGCCATTTTCTCGCGCAAGGGCTGCGACCGGGTGATCCGCTACGCCTTTGAGCTGGCCCGCGGCCGCAAGGGCCGCATCGAGGGCGACCAGGTGGGCATGGTCACCAACTGCACCAAATCCAACGCGCTCAACTACTCCATGGTCTACTGGGACAAGATCTACCGCGAGGTGGCCGACGACTACCCGGACATCAAGCGGGACATGGCCCTGGTGGACGCCATGACCATGTGGATGGTGAAAAACCCCGAGTACTTCGACGTGGTGGTGGCCAGCAACCTCTTCGGCGACATCATCACCGACCTGGGGGCCATGCTCCAGGGGGGCATGGGCTTTGCCGCCGGGGGCAACATCAACCCGGAGAAGGACTACCCCTCCATGTTCGAGCCCATCCACGGCTCGGCCCCCAAGTACGCGGGCAAGGGCGTGGTCAACCCCATCGCCACCATCGAGTCGGTGCGCATGATGCTCGATCACCTGGGCGAGGCCGAGGCGGCCCAGGCGGTGCAGGACGCGGAGATCAAGGTGCTGGAAGCGGGCCAGGTGCGCACCAAGGACATGGGCGGCACGGCCACGACCGCCCAGATGGGCGACGCGGTCAAGGCGGCCCTGTTGGCCTAACCAACCCCGTAAAACGCAAATCAGGGGCTCGGTGCATCACCGGGCCCCTGTCTTTTTGCCTAACGGCCGTGCCCTAGAAGTTCGCCGCCTCCCGCACCGCCCGCCAGGCCTGGTCGGCCCGGTAGGAGCTGCGCACGTAGGGCGAGGAGGCCACGTACTTGAACCCCATGGCCAGGGCCTCCCGCTTGAACTGCTCGAATTCCTCGGGGGTAACGAAACGCTCCACCGGGGCGTGTTCGGCCGAAGGCGCCAGGTATTGCCCCAGGGTGAGGATGTCGCAGTGGGCCCCGCGCAGATCGGCCAGCACCCCCAGTACCTCCTCGCGGGTTTCGCCCAGGCCCAGCATGATGCCCGACTTGCTGGCCGTGACCGGGGACACCCGCTTCACCGAGGCCACCACCTCCAAGGAGCGCGCATAGATGGCCCCCCGGCGCACCGGGCCGTAGAAGCGGGGCACCGTCTCCAGATTGTGGGCGATCACCTCGGGCCCGGCCTGGGCCACCAGTTCCAGCAAATCCACCCTGCCCTGGAAGTCGGGGATGAGCACCTCCACGCTGGTGTTGGGGCTGAGTTCCTTCACCCGGCGCACCGCCTCGGCGAATTGCCCTGCGCCCTGGTCGGGCAGGTCGTCGCGGGTCACCGAGGTGATGACCACGTGCTTCAGCCCCAAATCGGCGGCGGTTTGGGCCAGGCGGGCGGGCTCCTCCGGGTCCGGCGGGGTGGGGCGGCCACCCTTCACCGCGCAGAAACGGCAGCCCCTGGTGCATACGTCGCCCAGGATGAGGAAGGTGGCCGTGCCGCAGGAGAAGCACTCGCCCTGGTTGGGGCACTGGGCCTCCACGCACACCGTGTTGAGCGCCTGGCCCTCCATGAGGGCGCGCATGCGGCGCAGACTCTCCTGGTCCGGCGCTTTCTGCACCAGCCAGGCGGGGCGGTTGTGGGGGGTGCCTCCCTGGGCCATGGCCCGCCTACTCTCCCGGCCGCAGCAGGTACTTGATGCCCGCCTGGTCGCGGGACAGCTCAAAGGCCCGCTGCCAATCGCTGAGCGCCATCTCCGCGCTGATCAAGGGAGTCAGGTCCAGGGAGCCGTCCTCCAACAGGGCCAGGGAGCGCTCCCAGGTCTGGCGGTTGTGCACAAAGGCCCCGCGCAGCACCACCTCCTTCAGGGTGAGCTGGTCCAGGTCCACCTTGGCCGGTCCCCCGGCCAGGCCCACCTGCACCACCGAGCCCTGGCGGCGCACGTTGCCCAGGGCCGCGCTGAGGGCCGGGCCCGCGCCGGAGCACTCCCAGGCCGCGGCAAAGCCGTCGCCCCTTGTGAACTCCCTGGCCGCCTGGCCCAAGTCCTCGCGGTCCACCATGACCGTGGCCGCCGCCCCCAAACGGGCGGCCAGATCCAAACGGGCCTGGTCCTTGGAGGTGCCGCAGATCAAGACCGGCACCCCGGCCTGCGCCAGCACCAACAGCACCAAGAGCCCGATGGGCCCCGGCCCGCTGACCAGGGCGGGGCCTTGGTCAAAGGCCACGCCCCGCTCCAGCACCGCGTGCACCGCCACGGCCAGGGGCTCCACCATGGCCCCCTGGGCAAAGCTGACGCTCTCGGGCAAGCTGTGCAGGCCGCTGGCCCGGACCAGGGCGTACTCGGCCATGCCCCCGTCCACCCCGTAACCGTAGGCCAGGCGGTCGGGGCAAAGGTTGCTCTGGCCCTCGGCGCAATAAACGCAAGCGCCGCAGGAGGAGGCCTGGCTTTCGCTGACCACCCTCTGGCCCACCTGCCAGCCCCGGACCTCCGGGCCCAGCGCGGCCACCTCGCCCGCGAACTCGTGGCCCAGGGTCACCGGCGGGCGCACCTTGTCGAAGCGGCCCTCCCAGATGTGCAGGTCGGTGCCGCAGATGCCCACGCTCTTGACCTTGAGCAGCACCTGGCCGGGGCCGGGGGCGGGGGTGGCAATCTCCACCAACTCCACATGCCCTTCCCCGTTCGCCAGCTTGCGTAGCGCTTTCATTGCTCGTCTTTCCAGGCAGGCCCGCGGGCCTAGTCCATGAACTGGCCGCCGTTGATGTCGATGATCTCGCCGGTGAGGTAGTCGCTGTCCGGCCCGGCCAGGAACAGGGCCAGGGCGGCCACTTCCTTGGCCTCGCCCACCCGGCCCAGGGGGATGGTTTCTTTGTAGGAGGAGTAGTCGCCCTTGGACAGGCCCTTGCTCATATCCGTGGCGATCACCCCGGGGGCCATGGCGTTGACGTTGATGCCAAAGGGAGACAACTCCCGGGCCAGGGACATGGTGAAGCACATGATGCCGGCCTTGGAGGCGCTGTAGGCGCTGCCCGCCACGATGCCCCCCATCTTGCCGGAGATGGAGCCCAGGTTGATTATCTTGCCCGCGCCCTGGGCCTTCATGGCCGGGGCAAAGGCCTTGGAGCACAGGAAGGTGCCCTTGAGGTTCACCTCCATCACCCGGTCCCAGTCGTTCTCAGTGAGTTCCTCCACCGTGCCGGGGATGCAGATGCCCGCGTTGTTCACCAGGATGTCCAGGCCGCCCCACTGGGCCAGCAACTCGGCCGCCGCTCGGGACACCATCTCGCCGGAGGACACGTCCATCTTGGCGGTGATGGGGAATCTATCCGGCGGCAAATCGGCCGCTTCTATCCGCCAGTCCCAGACCGCCACCTTGGCGCCCTCGCCCGCCATGGCGGTGGCGATGGCCAGGCCCAGCCCGGCGGCCCCGCCGGTCACCAAAGCCCTTTTGCCCGCTAAGCGCATGAATCAAGCCCCCTCGCTGTATTCCACCAATTCTATGGTCACCCCTTCGGGGTCCTTCATGTAGGTGGCCAAGACCCCGGGCCTGAGCACCTGGGGGGGGCAGTTGAACTCCACCCCTTCCTTTACCAGGCGGTCGTAAAGCTCCTGAAGGCCGGTCACGGTCAGCGCAAAATGAATCAGCCCGTAGTCGCACTGGCGGCCCGAGCCCACCGCCCGGCCCTTGGGGCTCTTGTAGTCGAAAAGCTCTATATGTGAGCCGTAGCCCTTGAGCATTACCATGTGGGCCTTGACATCCTCAAGCCCCACCACCTTGGACATCTCCACCCCGCCTCTTTGGGGATGGTCCCACTCCACCTCGAAGCCCAACAAGTCCCGGTAAAAGTGCAAGGCCCGGTCCAGGTCGGCCACCGAGATGCCCACATGATGCCACTGTGCCTGCATGATAGTCACCGCCTCGCGGAAAATGTTTGGAGGGGCCGGGCGGGCCGCCCTGGGGCGACCCACCCGGCTGGAGGGGATTTACTTGGCCTTGTAGGGCTTCCAGCCGCTTTCTTCCAAAGTCAGGCTGACGTCCTTGGCCGGGAGCACCATAACCGGGGTGGGATAGGCGAAGGGGTAGTACTTGGTCTTGCCCTTCACCACGCCGACCACCGCGGGGGTCTGGTTCTGGTGATCTTCCTTGCGCATGGTCATGTTGCCCACGGGGCCGGTGTAGGTCAGGTTCTCGAAGGCCTTGATGACCTTGTCGGTGTCGAAGCTGCCGGCCTTCTTCACCGCCTCGATGTACATCTTGGTGCCCAGGTAGGCCTCCATGATCACGAAGCTCGGCCACTTGCCGCCGCTGGTCTTGTGGAAGGTGTCCTCGAACTCCTTGGCCCGGGGGTTGTTCACGCCCAGCAGGTACATGTTGGCCTGCACGCAGCCGATGGCCGCATCGCCGGCCACCGCGCCCACGCCGTCATCGTCCAGGAAGGTGCAGCCGATGGGCAGGTTCATGCCCAGGCTGCGGGACTGCACGATAAGCTGGGTCAGGTCGGTGCCCCAGTTGCCGCTGACCACGTAGTCGGCGCCGGAGGCCTGGATCTTGCTGATGTAGGGGCCGAAGTCCTTGTTGAACACCTTGTGGAACTCGCTGCCCACCACCTTGGTGCCGGGAGCCAGCTTCTCGATGAACATCTTGTAGTACTTGGCCACGTCATGACCCCAGGAGTAGTCCTGGTTGATCAAGAAGACCTTCTTGTAGCCCTTTTGAGCGAAGTAATGGGCCAGAGCCTTCACGTGCATGCCCGCGTTCAGGCAGGTGCGGAAGGTGTAGGGGGTGAAGTTCTCGCCGGTGATGCCCATGGCCTCGGCGTTGGTGTCCAGGTAGATCTTCTTGTAGCGGGGCATGGTCTGGGCGATGGCGCCGCCCACGCCCGAGGAGGAGCCCTGAATGATGACTTCGCACTTGTCCTGAAGCACCATGCGCTTTACGTTGCGCACCGCGACTTCGCCCTTCATTTGATTGTCCATGATCACCAGTTCGATCTTCTTGCCCAGAAGACCACCGGCGTCGTTGGCTTCCTTGACCGCGGCTTCAATGCCCCAGATGGTGCGGTCGCCGTTGGATTTGAAGGCGCCGGAGCGAATCTCGTTCACTCCGAATTTCACCACACCGCCAGCCATGGCCGCGGTGGCCACCATGGCCAAAGCAGCGGCGATAGCCAGAACCAAACCTATTTTTCTCATAGTCCTACCTCTCTCCCTGGTAAGGTTGCCGGCCGCCGAAGCGGCCTAAAAATTCCCTCGTTGCATCAAACCTCCAGGTACTCCTTGCGGATATCCTGGCGTGATTCCAGTTCGGCAGGCGTGCCGGTCCACTTGATGTCGCCCTTGCTGAGCACATACAAGCGCTGGGCCAGGCCCAGGCACACGTTGAGCTTTTGTTCCACCAACAGCACCGTGGTGCCGGTGCGGTTGATCTGGTGGATCACCTCGTTGACCCGCTCCACGATGATGGGGGCCAGCCCCTCGGTGGGCTCGTCGATGAGGATCAGGTCCGGGTTGCCCATGAGGGTGCGCACGATGGTGAGCATCTGCATCTCGCCGCCGGAGAGCACCCCGCCCTTTTGGTTGCGGCGCTCGGCCAGGCGCGGGAAGTTGTCATAGGCCCGCTCCAAGGTCCAGCCGTCCACCACTTCCTTTTTCATGTGGCCGGGCTTTATGCCCATCAAGAGGTTCTGGTGCACCGTCAGGTTGGGGAATATCCAGCGCTCCTCGGGCACGAACCCCAGCCCGGCCATGGCGATCTGGTGGGGGGTCTTGCCGGCTATTTCCTGGCCCTTGAAGACTATGGAGCCGGAGGCGGGCTTCACCAGGCCCATGATGGTCATCATGGTGGTGGTCTTGCCCACGCCGTTGCGCCCCACCAGGGCCACGATCTCGCCCTGGTTCACTTCCAGGCTGATGTCAAACAGCACGTGGCTTTCGCCGTAATAGGTATTGACCTTGTCCAGTTTCAGCATGCGATTCCCGTCCCCAGATAGGCCTCTTGCACCTTGGGATGGTTGCGTATCTCCTCCGGAGTGCCGCTGGCCAGCACCTCGCCGTAGCTGATCACCGTGATCACGTCGGCCAGGGAGAACACCACCTCCATGTCGTGTTCGATAATCATCAGGGTCTTGCCCTCGGTCACCCGGTCCACCAGCTTCACCGCCTCGCGGGTCTCGTCGATGCTCATGCCCGCGGTGGGCTCGTCCAGCAGGATCATCTCCGGCTGGGAAGCCAGCACCAGGCCGATCTCCAGGGCCCGCTGTTCGCCGTAGGCCATCTCTCCGGCCAGATGGTCGGCCTTGGCGTCCAGGCCGATCTCCTCCAGGATGCCCATACTCTCCCGGTTGATCTCCTCCATGCCCGCCACGGTGCGCCAGAAGTTGAAGCGCACCCCGTGGCGCGAAAGCACCACCGAGCGCACGTTCTCCAAGACGGTGAGACCGGGGAAGACGTTGGTAATCTGGAAAGAGCGCCCCAGGCCCAGGCGGTTGATGCGGTACGGCTGCAGGCCGCTTATCTTTTGGCCCTTGAAGTAAATGTCGCCCGCGCTGGGCTTGTAGTGGCCGCTGAGCAGGTTGAAAAAGGTGGTCTTGCCCGCGCCGTTGGGGCCGATAATGGCGTGGCGCTGGCCTTTTTCCACCGCCAGATCGATGCCGCAGATGATCTCCAGATCACCAAACTTTTTACACAGTCCCTTGACCTCCAACATGTTCACAGGCTTAACCCTCCCCCTTGGCGGCCGGGCTCAACTTGCCGGCGCGAGCGCCCCAAAAGCGGTCCTTCAGCGAGATCAACAGCCCGCTGAGGCCCTGAGGCGCGTACATGACCAGCAGCACGAAAAGGATCCCCTGAATCAGGGTCCAGTGTTCGGTCAGGTCGCTGAGGACTTGGTTGAGGTAGGTGAGGAAGCAGGCGCCCAGGATGGGACCCCAGAAGGTTCCCGAGCCGCCCACAAAGGTCATGATCAAGACGTCGGTGGCCTTGTCCAGGTTGATGAAGGTGACGGTGACGAACTCTTGGAAGGCCCCGGCCATGCCGCCGGCCAGGCCCGCGAAAAAGGCGCTGATCACGTTGACCGCCACCTTGGACATATACACGTTGTAGCCGATGAAACGGGCCCGGTCCTCGTTTTCCCTGAGGCACTCATTGAGCCGCCCCAGGGGGGTGCGGGTGAAGTGCCAGCAGAACCAGGTGCTAAGCAGCACCACGATGAGCACGAAGTAGTACCAATGCACCGTGCTGAACATCCCCACGTCGCCATAGAAGGGGATGTGCAGGTCAGGGCGCATGGCCGCCACCCCGTCCTCACCGCCGGTGAGCCCCCGCCACTTCTCGGCCCCGGCGTAGATCAGGGCGTTGAAGGCCAGGGTCAAAAGCGCGAAGTAGGTGCCGCCCAGGCGCACCACGAACAGCCCCAGGAGCACCCCCAGGATGCCTCCGGCCAGGCCCGCGCCCAGAATGCCGGGCAGCAGGCTGAAGCCCAGGTCCTTGAACAGCAGAACCGAGGTATAGGCCCCCAGCCCGAAGTAGGCGGCGTGACCAAAGGAGAGCAGCCCGGCCTGCCCGAAGAGCACGTTGTAGCTCAGGGCGAACAGGGAGTAGATGATCATGGTGATGATCAGGTTAAGCGGATACTCGCCCACCAGCCAGGGCATGGCCGCCAAAACCGCCAGGCCCACCGCCAGCAACAACCACTTGAGCCATGCGCTAGAGGTCATTTGCTTTCTCCCATCAGGCCGTGGGGCCGGAAGATCAGCACCAGCGCCATTAGCAGGAACTCAAAGAAGATGGCGAACTGAGGCAGGACGAGGATTCCGATGGACTGCAATTGCCCGATGAGCAGGCTGGCGATCAAGGCCCCCTGGATGGAGCCCAGGCCGCCCACCACCACCACCACGAACAGGTCGATGATGATGGTCGAGGCCATGGCCGGGTTGGTGATGAGGTAGGGCCCGCCGATCACCCCGGCCAGGCCCGCCAACCAGGCCCCCATGCCGAACAGCACCAGGAACACCAGGGGCACGTTGAAGCCCAGGGCGTCGACCATGCGCTTGTTGGCCACCGAGGCGCGCACGATTATCCCCGCCCTGGTCTTGTATAGGACAAAGAACATGATGATGAACACCACGATGGACACGCCCAGGATGAACAGGCGGTACACCGGGTATTCGATGCCCAGCAGGGGAATGGACCCGGCCAGCAGAGCGGGCAGCACCACCCTGAGCGGCTCGTTGCCCCAGAAGATCTTGACCAGCTCTTCGATGATGTAGGCCACGCCGAAGGTGAGCAAAAGTTCGTGGGCGTGGCCGTAGGAGTGAACCTTGCGCAGCAAGAAGCGCTCGATGAGCGCCCCGGCCAGGGCCACCAGGAGCGGTGCCACCAGCAGGCTCAACCAGAACTGTCCGGTCCATTGCAAGATGGAGAAAGAGAAGTAGGCGCCCAGCATGTACAGGGCGCCATGGGCAAAGTTCAACACGCCCATCATGCCGAAGATCAGGGTCAGACCGGAGGCAACCAAGAACAGCAGCATCCCGTAGACCAGTCCATGCAGGGCCTGCACGGGTAACGCGGCCAAAGTATCCATGGGTCTCCTTAGAAATCCGCTTTTACCAAGGGGCTCACCACGCGGCCCTCCAACACAACCGCGGTGGGCAGGCCAAATTCGCAGCGCACTATTTTTTGGGCCCGGGCGGCCGGGGTTCGCGCCCCCGGCCGCCCGGCCTCATATCGACTCAGGGCTTGTGAATGGCCCGGCCCAGGCAATCCAGGGCCGCCTCTTTCACCGTCTCGGCCAGGGTGGGATGGCCCATGACCACCTCGCCCAGGTCGTCCACCGTGGCCTCCAGGTCCATGGCCAGGGCCACCGCGCCGATGAGGTCGGTGGCGTGCTGGCCCACGATGCAGGCGCCCAGAATCTCGCCCAGCTCGGGATCGCTGACGATTTTCACCAGGCCCTGATCCTCGCCCATGGCCGCGGCCTTGCCGCTGAAACGGTAGGGGAACTTGCCCACCTTCACCTTGAGACCCCGGCTGGCCGCCTGGGCCTCGCTGAGGCCCACCGAGGCCACCTCGGGGAAGGTGTAGATGCAGTTGGGGATGCGGTCGTAGTCCATCTGGCGGCTGGAGCCCATGAGGTTCTCCACCGCCACCACACCCTCTTCGGAGGCGGTGTGGGCCAGCATGGACTTGCCCACCACGTCGCCGATGGCGTAGACGCCTGGCACCGAGGTCTCCATGCGGGGGTTGACCTTGACGAAGGGGCCATCCATCTCCAGGCCCAGGGCATCGCGGCCCCAGCCCTCGGTGTTGGGCGCGCGGCCCACGGCCACCAGCACCAGCGAGGCCTTGAGGGAGCGCTCGTTGCCCGCCGCGTCGCTGATCAGCAGGGAAGGCCCATTCTTGCCCTTGGTCACTTTCTGGGCCCTGGCCTCGGTGATGATCTCGATGCCCAGCTCCTCCAGGGCGCTCTTGAGCGCGGCCACCACCTCGGGGTCTTCCCCGGCGATGATGCTGGGCAGCAGTTCCACGATGGTCACCTGGGAGCCCAGCAGGCTGAAGATGGTGGCCAGTTCCACCCCGATGACCCCGCCGCCCACGATAACCAGGGACTTGGGGGCCTGCTTCAGGCTGAGGGCGTGGTCGCTGTTGATGACCGTCTTGCCGTCCACCGGCAACGGCGGAACCTCGGAGGGGCGCGAGCCGGTGGCGATGATCACCTTGGCCGCGGTGACCTGCTTGGCGCCGTCCGGGCCGGAGAGCTCCAGGGTGTGGGCGTCCACGAACTTGGCCTCGGACTTGGCCAGGGTGACCTTGTTGGCTTTGAGCAGGCCCTCCACCCCGGCGGACATGCGGCTCACCACCTCGTCCTTGCGCTGCATCATCTTGGCCATGTTGGCAGCCAGCTTGCCCGCGCCGGTGTACACCGCCGACTTGCGGATCTGGTGCAGGGGATGCACGTCGGACAGCAGGGACTTGGTGGGAATGCAGCCCCGGTTCAGGCAGGTGCCGCCCAGGGCGTCCTTTTCGGCCAGGAGCACCTTGGCCCCCATCTGTCCGGCGCGGATGGCGGCCACGTAGCCGCCGGGCCCGCCGCCGATCACCGCCAGGTCGTAGTCGTAGTTTTGGGCCTCGGCCTGGGGGGTGGCCGCGCTGTAGGCGTCGGCCGCGGGCTCCGGAGCGGGCGCGGCCGGGGCGGCCGGAGCCGGGGCGGCCGGAGCGGGAGCCTGGGAGGCGGCCGCCATGGGCTGGTAGTTGTCGGGCACCGCTTCGCCCTTGGCCACGATGACGCCGACCACGGTGAGGACGGGAACCTCCACCCCGGCGGGCACCAGAATGCGGCCCAGGATGCCGTCGCCGGGCGACTCCACCTCGGTGGTCACCTTGTCGGCCTCCACCACATAGAGGGACTCGCCCTTGGTTACCGCATCACCCTCGGTCTTGAACCACTCGATGATGGTGCCTTTTTCAACCGTCACCCCAAGCATGGGGAGAACTATTTCAACGGCCACTTTGTGCCTCCTTGCCCTGCTATCAACCCAGCTCCATGAACATGAGCGCTGGCCGTTCGAGTTTTTTCTTCAAGCTAGTCAGGAATTGCGCGGCCACCGCGCCGTCGATGATACGGTGGTCCACCGACAGGCCCAGGGTTGCCACCTGGCGCACCACCACTTGCCCGTTCTCGGCCACCACCTTCTCCTGGGTCTTGCCCACCGAGAGGATGGCGCTTTGGGGCGGATTGATGATTGCCGTGAAGTGGGTTATCTCGTACTGGGCCAGGCTGGAGATGGTGAAGGTGCCCCGCTGAATTTCGTCCGCCGAGAGCTTGCGGTCCCGGGCCCGGTCCACCAGGTCGGCCCGCTGGGAGGCGATCTCCCAAAGGGAGGCGATATTGGCCGAGGCAATGGCCGGAACGATGAGCCCCTCGTCCAGGGCCACGGCCAGGCCCACGTTGACGTCCTCCCACATCTCGATGTTTTCGCCGTCAAAGGAGGCGTTGACGTTGGGGAACTCTTCCAGGGTCAGGGCCACCGCCTTGATCAGCAGGTCGTTGACCGAGATCTTCACGCCGTGGCGCTCCAGGATCTCCTGCTTGATGTCCTTGTACAGGGCCAGCAGGGAGTCCATCTTCACATCGCTGAAGAAGTAGATGTGCGGCGCGGTGAAGGCCGAGGCGGACAGGCGCCGCGCTATGGTCTTGCGCATGGAGGTGGCGGGCACCTTCCGGCCGCCCAATGCCCCGCCCGCCGGGGTGGGAGCGGCGGCGGCTCTTAGCACGTCCGCCTTGGTTACGCGCCCGCGAGGGCCGCTGCCCTGCACCGCGTTCAAATCCACGCCCTTTTGCTGGGCCAGCTTGCGGGCCAGGCTGGTGACCTTGGCCGGGCCGGAGGCGGCCGGGGCGGCCGCCGGGGCGGCCCGGTAGGCCTCCACGTCTTTCTTGAGGATGCAGCCCTCGGGGCCGCTTCCGCTTATGGCCGCCAGGTCCAGGCCCTTTTCACGCGCCAGGGAGCGCGCCGCGGGCATGGCCCTGACTTGGCTCTTGGTATTCACTTGCATGGCGCCCTCCCCCTAGAGATATTCCAGAACCCGGGCGACGGCGTCCTTGAGGTCCTGCTCACTGGGGATGAATGCCTGCTCCAAGGGAGGGCTGAAGGCCACCGGGGTGTCCGGTCCGGCCACCCGCACGATGGGGGCCTGTAGGGAGTCCAGGGCCTGCTCGGCCACCAGGGCGGCCAGCTCGGCACCCATGTTGCCGGTGTGGCAGCCCTCGTCGGCGGTGATCAGGGTGCCGGTCTTGCGCACCGAGGTGAGCACCGCTTCCCGGTCCAGGGGGCATAGGGAGCGTAGGTCGATGACCTCCATGTCCACACCCTGGGCGGCCAATTCCTCGGCCACGGTGAGGGCCTTGGCCACCATGTTCAGGGTGGCCACCACGGTGATGTCCTTGCCCGGACGCACCACCTTGGCCTTGCCCAGGGGCACGGTGTAGGCCTCTTCGGGCACCTCGCCCTTGTCGATGTACATCTTCTTGTGTTCCACGAACAAGACCGGGTTGTCGTCCTGGATGGCCTCGATGAGCATGCCCTTGGCGTCGTGGGGGGTGGCGGGCATGGCGATCTTGATGCCCGGTATGTGCTGGAAGATGGCATGGAAGCTCTGGGAGTGCTGGGCGGCGGTGCCGCGCCCGGCCCCGATGTTCACCCGGATCACCATGGGCACCTTGGCCCGACCGCCGAACATGAAGTGCATCTTGGCCATCTGGTTGACCACCATGTCCATGGCCACGGTGATGAAGTCGATGAACATGATCTCCACCACCGGGCGCATGCCGGTCATGGCCGCGCCCACCGCGCCGCCCACGAAGGCGGCCTCGGAGATGGGGGTGTCCATCACCCGGTCCACGCCGAAGCGGTCCTGGAGACCGGCGGTCACCTGGAAGATGCCGCCGTAACGGCCCACGTCCTCGCCCATGACGAACACGCTGTCGTCTTGTTCCATGCAATAGGCCAGGGCCTCGTTAAGCGCTTGAGCATAAGTGATAATGCGACTCATTTTTCTCACCCTCCCCTAGGCCAAAACGTCCTGATACATTTCCGAAAGGGGCGGGAACGGGCTTTGTTCCGCAAACTCGATGGACTCGTTGATCTCCGACTCCACCTCTTCCCAAACCGCCTGCATCTGTTTCTTGGTCATCACCTTGTTCTTGGTCAGGTACTGCTCGAAGCGCTTGATGGGGCAATTCTCCACCCAGGCCTGGATGTCTTCCTTGCTGCGGTAGCGGCCGCCCTGGTTGGGATCGCCCTCGTGGTGGCCCCGCCAGCGGTAGGTCTTGCACTCCAGCAGGGTGGGGCCTTCGCCTTTGCGGGCCCGGTCGATGGCCTCGCCCGCGGCCATGTACACGCTCATGACGTCGTTGCCGTCCACCGTCACCCCGGGCATGCCGTAACCGGCGGCCCTGATGGAGATGTCGATGATGGCCTGGTGCTGCGCCTGGGACACCGAGATGCCGAATCCGTTGTTTTCACAAACGAATATAACCGGTAGCTTGTGCACGGCGGCGAAGTTCAAGGACTCGTGGAAGGTCCCGTTGTTGGAGGAGGCGTCTCCGAAGAAGCACACCGCCACCTGGCCGGGATGCTTCATCTTGCAGGAGAGCCCCGCGCCCACCGCGATGGGCAGGCCGCCTCCGGCGATGCCGTTGGCTCCCAGGATGCCCAGGTTCACGTCGGCGATGTGCATGGAGCCGCCCTTGCCCTTGCAATAGCCGGTCTCCTTGCCGTAGAGCTCGGCCATCATGGGCTTGAGCAGGGCGCCCTTGGCGATCACGTGGCCGTGACCGCGGTGGGTGCTGGTGATGTAGTCCTTGTCGCCGAGATTGGCGCATACGCCGGCGGCGATGGCTTCCTCGCCGATATACAGGTGAGCCAGGCCGGGTATGTGCCCCCTGGCATAGAGATCTTGAACTTTTTCCTCAAATGCCCGGATGACCACCATGGTCCGGTACAACTCGCGCACAGTTTTCGGGGGAATATCCATAACACCCTCCAGAAGGCGGCTAGACGTGGCACATTGATTATCGGGTTATCACTGTGCAGGAGGCGTGCCAGTTTCCCGGCAAAGAGGCGGATCGCTAAGCGGCTGGAAACGCGATCAGTTTGTGGATGGTTGCACAAAGGGGGCTGCGTCAAAGTGTGCGACATATGTCGCACGAAAACGCGACTGTCTCAGTTTGACACACTTTTGACGAAAAATGGTTCGGCTTTGTCGGGACACTTTTTGCACACCACCCGGCACAGCCAGCCGCCGCAGGGCAAGGCGGCAGGCGAGCGACGATGGACGCAGGAGCTAACATCGCCAAGGCGTAAGCATAGCCCTTCATAGCGAAACCGGGCACAGCCAGGCGGGGCTAGGCAAGGCGTCGGGCAAGCGAGGCCCGCAGGCGTATTCTTACATACGCCGAGGAGACGAGCGAAGCCCGCAACGCAGCCTAGTCCCGCCTGGCGAAGCCGGGGCTAGTCGAAGCTGACCGACTTGCCTATGCCCAGCTCTTTCATGCGGCGGTAGATGGTGCTGCGCGACAGCCCCAGGCTGCGGGACACCTTGGCCACGTTGCCGTCGCACTCGGCCAAGGCGTTTTTCAGGACCTCGGCCTCCATCTGCTTCATGGGCTGCACCGTCTCGGACACCTGGGCGGCCAGGCCGGGGCGGAAGATGCGCTGAGGCAGGTGCTCCACCTGGATTTCCCGGTCGTCGCAGACGATGGCGGCCATTTCCAGAATGTTGCCCAATTCGCGCACGTTGCCCGGCCACTGGTAGCGATTGAGCACCGCCAGGGCCTCGGGGGCGATGCCCAATTGGCGGGCCCCCAGCTTGTAGGAAACCCGTCCCAGGACGTGCTCCACCAACAACGGCAGATCTTCCAGGCGATCCCGCAGGGGAGGTATGTTCAGCTCCACCACGCTGAGGCGGAAGTAGAGGTCCTGGCGGAAGCCCTTGCTGGCCACCCGCTCCACCAAGTCTTCGTTGGTGGCGGCGATTACCCGCACGTCCACCTTGAGGGGCCGGTTGTCGCCCAGGCGGGTGATCATGCCGTCCTGCAAAACCCGCAGGAACTTGGTCTGGGCGTCCAGGGGCATCTCGCCCACCTCGTCCAGGAAGATGGTGCCCCCGTCGGCCAGCTCCAGCTTGCCCACCTGGCCGCCCTTGCGCGCCCCGGTGAAGGCCCCCTCCTTGTAGCCCAGGATCTCCGACTCGATGAGCTCCCGGGGGATGGCCGCGCAGTTGATGGCCACGAAGGGCCCCTGGCTGCGCTCGGAGGCGTTGTGGATGGCCTGGGCGAAAAGCTCCTTGCCGGTGCCGGTCTCGCCCATGATGAGCACCCGGCTGTCGGCCCCGGCCGCGATCTTGGCCAGCTTGATCTGGCGCAAGAACTCCGGCGAGCCGCCCTTGATGTCCTCGAAGGTGAAGCGGGCGTTGTGCCCGGAGACCTTGCGCAACTCGTTGAAAAAGCGGCTGCGCTCACTCATCACCAGGAAGAAGCCGTAATGCTTTGCGTCTTCACGGATCATGAAGGGCCGCAAAATTAAATAGTTGCGCCCCTGGGGGCTGTCCACCCCCACCTCCACGTTGCCGTAGTCCTTGCCGTTGAGGGCCATCTCCATGAGCAGGGGCTGGCCGGGGAACACCAGGTCTATGCTCTTGCCCAGCACTTTTGAGGAGGAGAATCCGGCCATGCGGCAGGCGGCCTGGTTGGCGTGGGTGACCACTCCCTTGTGGTTCACCGCGATCACCGCCTCGGAGATGGAGCCCAGCAGCGACTCCAGCAGGGTCTCGTAGTTGCTCTTTTCCTTGTCCGCCTTGCGCTGCTTGAGCTTGTTTTCGATGGCCTCGGCGGCGGAGATGACCATGCCCAGGGTGTGCAAATGGGCGCTGGAGGACTTGCCCGACAGGGTGATGGCCCCCAGCAGGCTGCCCTCGGGCGAGAACACCGGGGCCGAGGAGCAGGTCCAGTCGTGATGGCGCTCGTTGTAGTGCTCCGGGCCGGTCACCTGCATGGGCTTTTTTTCCACCAGGCACAGGCCGATGGAGTTGGTGCCCACCTCCTCCTCGGCCCGGCTGCTGCCGGCCACGTAGTTGTTGTCCCGGGCCATGCGCAGGATGTCTTCGTCGCCGAACACGTCCAAGAGCACCCCGTCGGCGTTGGTGAGCACCAGGATGAAGCCGGTGCCGCGCACCGCGCTCTGCAAAAAGCGCATGAAAGGCAGGGCCGCCTCGATGAAATCGGCGTTGGACGCGCGGATGCGGGCCAGTTGGGCGGAGGAAAGCTTCACCGAGACCTTGGGGGCGTTGGGCCGAAGGCCCCGGCGATAGCAGCGCTGCCAGGAGTCGGCCACGTCCGAGCGCACGGCGCTGCGGTCCACCTGCCCGGTGTGGGCGAACTGTTGCCAGGCTTCGCTTAATTTGCCGCGGGGAATGTTTTGCTCCACCACGTCTTTCCTCTTCAAGGCGAGGTTGCCGCCTGTCCTGGCCGGGCTGGCCCGGCGGTGGTCCTGCTACACCAAGCGGCCCTCCCGCAGGCAGGCCTCGGCCTGCTCCAGGCTCCAGGGCGAGGGGCTGAGCCCCAACTCCCGGCATAAATGCCCGGCCAGGCTGTCCTCGGCCCGTTGGGTGTCCACCTCGTGATCGGTCAACCGGCGCACCGATGTCATCGGTGATCCGGTGAGGCCGCAAGGATTGATAAGCTTAAAATGCTCCAAGTCGGGGTCCAAGTTCAAGGCCAAGCCGTGCAGGGTGACCCCCTGCTTGACCGCAATCCCGATGGAGGCCAGCTTCTGGTCGCCGTGCCAGGCGCCGGGATGGCCCTCGTGCAGGTTGCCCTGGACCCCCAGGTCGGCCAGGGTGGCCAGGAGGGTGCGCTCCAGGGCCCGCACCAGGTCGCCGATGCCCAGGCCCAGCACCTGAAGCTCCAGAAGGGGGTAGGCCACCAATTGGCCGGGGCCGTGGTAGGTGATCAGGCCGCCGCGCTCCACTCGGTGCACCGCGATGCCCTGGCGCTCCAGCAGCTCGGGCGGGGCCAGGATGTCGCTGTTGGTGGCCCGGCGGCCCATGGTCAATACCGGTTCGTGCTCCAGAAGCATGAGCACCTGGGGGGAGGGCCGCTGTTGCTTCAGGGCGGCCAGACGGCGCATCAACTCCAACCCCTCGGGGTAGGGAGTGAGGCCCAGTTTGAGCAGTTTCACCTCGGACATGGGGCAATGCTACCCCGGTGGAGGGCAACCGACAAGCATCCCCAGGCGGGCGGGCGCGGGGAGGGAGCCCGGTTCCCGCGCCGGGCTGGCGCGGGAACCGGCCATGTCGATCAACCGTCCATCCGGTCCACGGCCCGCCAGAAGCTAATCTGGGTGGGGCCGGCAACCAGGTCCTTGATTTGTTCGCGCATGGTGTTCATGTGCGCGGACTGGCCGTGAGCCTTGAGGGCCTCCGGGCTTTCCCATATCTCGTAAAAGAGGAAATCCTCGCCACCCCGGCTGTCCCGGTGCAGGTCGTAGCGCAGGCAGCCGTTTTCGGCGCGCACCGTGGGCACCACGGCCAGAAGCGCCTTTTCCACGTTGTCGGCCTGGCCCTGTTTGGCCACGATCTTGGCGGTCAGATGCACTTTACTCATGCTCTTGCTGCTCCTGTCTGGGCGGCCGTCCGCTCCGAAGCCGGGGGAACCCGCCCTTCGGTCACATGGCCAGCTTGCCCTCGAAACTGGTGATGGGCGGATAGGCCGTGGGGTCGCTGAGAATGTCCACCAGCACCGGCCCCGGCTCGCTCATGGCCAGGTCCAGGGCCTCGGGCAACTTCTCCGGCTCCCGCACCCGGATGCCCCGGCATCCGCAGGCCTCGGCCACCGCCGCGTGGTCCACGTCGGACATGTACACCGCATCGGTGTGATCGCCGAACTTAACATTTTCGGCGTGCTTTTGGTAACCCAGAATCCGATTGTTGAGCACCATGATGGTCAGGTCCAGGCCCATGCGGGCCGCCGCTTCCAGCTCGGACCAGGAGTGCCCGAAGCCGCCGTCCCCGGCCAAGCAGACCACCGGGGACTGGGGCCGGGCCAGCTTGGCCCCCATGGCCATGGGCAGGCCCCAGCCCAGCCCGGCCAGGCCGCGCGGGGTGATGAAGCGCATGCCCGGGGCCAGGCTGGTCAGGTAGTTGGCCACCCAGATGGAGGAGTAGCTGGCGTCGGCCACCACCACCGTCTCCGGGGTGAGGCGGCGGTTCAGCTCATACATGATCCGCTCGGGGCGCACCGGCTTGCGCCCGGAGCGCAGCAGACCCTTGGCCTCCCGCTGGTGGCGGGCCTTGCCCTGGGCGATCTTCTTCTCCAGGGCCGGGCGGGCCGCCAGGCGCCCCGCCAGGTCGCGGCCTTGCATGAGGGCGGTCAACTCGCTCAGGATCAGCTTGGCGTCGCCCAAGAGGGGAAGGGCCTCGTAGTTGCGCCCAATTTCCATGGGGTCCGCGTCGATATGGATGTAGCGGGCTTCGGAGGGGTACAGGGACCAGGAGTCGGTGCCGTTCTGGTTGGTGCGGTTGCCCACCAAGAGCACCAGGTCGGCCTGCTCCACCAGCTCCCGCTGGAACTTGCCCGACCCGCCGGTGCCCATGAAATAGCCCACCACCCCCAGGCTCAGGGGATGGGTCTCGTCCACCGAGCCCTTGCCCATCACCGTGGTGGCCACGGGCAGGGAGGCGGCCTCCTGGAGCGCGGCCAGCTCCTGGCTGGCTCCGGAGAGATGCACCCCGCCCCCGGCGATAATCAAGGGCCGCTCGGCCGAGGCCAGCAGGTCGGCCGCCTCATCCAGATGCGCGCGGTCGGGCATGGTGCGCTCGAAGGGGAAGGACCCAAGGCTCTGGCTGCGAGGGGTGGCCCCCGGCTGATAGGGAGCCAGCAGCAGGTCGGCGGGCAAGAGCAACGCCACCGGCCCGGGGCGGCCGCTCACCGCCGCGCGAAAGGCCATGTCCAGGTAGTCGTCCACCCGGCCGGCCTGGTCCAAACGGCGCACCCACTTGGTGCAGGCCCCGAACAGGGCCATGTGGTCGAACTCCTGGAAGGCGTTCTTGTCGGTCTGGGTCAGGGCCACCTCCTGCACCAGGGCCACCACCGGCACCGAAGCCTTGAGCGCCTCGGCCAAGGGCGGCACCAGGAGGGTCGCCGCCGGGCCGTTCTGGGCGGTGACCACCCCCACCCGGTTGGAGAGCCGGGCAAAGGCGTCGGCCATGGCCCCGCCCGCGTTTTCGGTGCGGTACCAGGCCTGGCGTATGCCGTGGCTCTTGGCCGCCAGGTGCAGGGCGCTGGGCAGACTCTGGCCGAACACCAGGTTCACCCCGTGGCGCACCAGGCCCTTGGCCAGGGCCTCGGCCACGGTGCCGTTGAAGTTGAGGGGTCTGGCGCTTTTTTGCTTAGAGACGCTCATATTCTCACCTGCTGTTCCCCGGTAGGCCTGAAAGGCTTTAGCACCGGTTGAACACGTAATTGATCTGGCCGCCCGGCAACTCGTGGGCCACGGGGGTCAATTCCATGCCCACCCGCACCTGGTCCAGGGGCACGTCGCCGATGCGGCCGAAAAGCTTGTAGCCGCCCATGTCCAGCACGGCGATGGCATAGGGCAGGTCTTCGCCGAAGCCGGTGGGGGCGTATTTCAGTTCGCTGTAGGTGGCCAGCTTGCCGTTGCCCTGCACCTGGAACCACTCGATCCGGGCCTTGTCCCGGCACTTGTAGCACTGGGCCCGGGGCGGGAAGAACACCGACCCGCAGGTGGCGCACTTGGTGCCGCACACCTGGCCCTCTTCCAGATAACCGATGAAGTCGTTGACCTTGGTGGTGGCGGTGAAGCTCACCGTGCCGAACTTGGCGAAACGGCGGTCCGCCTCGGGCTTCTTGCTGCCTGACATTTTCTACCTCCCCAGGATGACCACGTTGCCGTAGATGCCCACGCCGCCCATGTTGTGCACCAGGCCGAACTCGGGGTCCTTCACCTGGATGTCCCCGGCCTGGCCCCTCAGCTGCAAGACGATGGTGCGCAGCTGGCTGCCGCCGGTGGCCCCGATGGGATGGCCCTTGGATAAAAGCCCGCCGTCCACGTTCACCGGGATGGAGCCCTCCTTGTAGGTCTCCTTGGCCCGGATAAGCTCCGGCCCGCCACCCCGGGGCGCGAAGCCCAGGTCCTCGTAGGCCAGCATCTCGGCGATGGTGAAGCAGTCGTGCACCTCGGCCACGTCGATGTCCTTGGGCCCGATGCCCGCCATGGCGTAGGCCTGGTGTCCCGCCTCGGTGGCCGCCGCGAAGCTGCTGAAGCTCTCGCGCAGGGCCAGGTTCACCGGGGCCGAGGCCGATCCCAGGCCCCGAATCCACACCGGCTGAGCCACACCCCACTCCTTGGCCTTTTGTTCGCTGGCCACGATGACGCAGGAGCTGCCGTCGGCATTGGCGCAGCAGTCCATGACCTTGAGCGGCGAGGCCACCGGGTCGGCGCTCAAACACTGCGCCAGCTCAACCGGCTTGCGGTACACCGCCCGCTCGTTGAGCTGGCCATAGGTGGCCGCCTTCACCCGGATCAGGGCCAGGTCTTCCTCGCTGGCCCCGTACTGGCTTAGATAGCCCTGGGCGAACATGGCGTAGTAGGCGGGCATCATGGTGCCGAAGGGGCTTTCCCACTGGATGTCCGCGCCCCGGCCCATGCGCTCCTGGCTCTCGGCGCTGGTGATCTCGCTCATCTTCTGGAAGCCGATGACCATCACGCTATCATGCAGGCCGCTCTGCACCAGGGAATAGGCCAGCTTCAGGCCGGTGGTGGAGGAGCAGCAAAGCGACTCGGTGTAAAAGGTGGGCTGGGGGTTGAGGCCCATGTGCTCCATGATGACCCCGGCCGGGGAGCGCTGCTTGTCGTACTCCGGGGCCGAACAGACCACGGTGGCCCCGATCTGGTGGTTGGCAAGGCCCGCGTCGCTCATGGCCTCGGCATAGGCCTCGAAGGCCAGTTCGCGGATGGAGCCGGCATAGCCGCGCACGAACGACGACTGGCCCACTCCGATGATGGCAACTTTACTCATGTCAAATTCCTTGGTTGTCTGATTGACTCGCGGTCAACGGCCCCGGCCCGGCCGGGCGCCGGATGTTTAGTCTTTTCCCACCGGCCCCAGGATGCGCTGGGCGTTCTTGTAGAGGATCATGTCCACCTCATCCTGGGTGAAAGTGATGCCTTGGGGGGCCTTTTCCGGCAGGTCCCGGAACAACTGGGCCCACCACTTGTTGCGCATGCCGTAGAGGTTGAAGGCCGGGCCGTCGCTGGCGAAGAGGATGTTGGGCGCGCCGGCGATGGAGACCATGTCCCTGAGGTAGCGGCAGAACAGTCCGTAGTCCCGGGTGGCCAAGGGCTGCCAGCCGGAGATGTCGGTGACCAGGTTGGTCTTCTTGCTGATCAAGAAGGCCAACTGCTGCCACCAGCCGAAGGAGGCGTGGGCCGCCACCACGGTCAGCTCCGGGAAGTCCAGGGTCACGTCGTCCAAATAGATGGGGTCGGTGTACTTGTTGCGAAACGGCGGGATGGCCACTCCGGTGTGCAGCAGCACCGGCACCCCCAGGTCGGAGGCCTTTTCGTAGTAGGGGTAGACCATGGGCTCGTTGGGGTAGAAGCCCGCCGCCGGGTCCAGCTTCAGGCCCAGCATGCCCCACTCGCGCACCGCCTTTTCGAACAGCTCCACCCCGCCCTCGCGCCGGGGGTCGATCCCGAAGAAAGAACCAATCTTGCCTGGGTGGCGGCGGGTCACCTCAACGATGAGCCGCATTTTTTCCTCGACGCTCACCGGGCACTCGCCCAGTTCCAGACCCAGGTCCAAAGGCATGATCAGGCTGTAGGCGATGCCCGCGTCTTGCATGTCCGCGGCCAGACGGCCGCCGTCCGGGTCGGTCAGCAGGTCAAACATGTTGCGGGCGATCTCCTCGGGATCGGCCTCCTGGCCGTTCAGCCGCCGCACGTTGACCGTGCGCTGCACCAGATCGCTCCAGAACTTCTCGGGCAGCCAGTCCCGGTTGAACAAATGGTGGTGAAAATCTATGACCACTTCGAGCTCCTTTTTTCCTCGCCCGCTAAAGCCCCATGTAGGCTTCGCGCACCTTGTCGCTGTGCAAGAGATCGTCGGCCGGGCCGGACAGGGTGATCTCGCCGTTCTCCAAAACGTAGCCGTAGGAGGATATCTTCAGCGAGGCGTTCACGTCCTGCTCCACCAGCAAGACCGTGGTGCCCAGCTCGTTGATCAGGGCGATGGCCTTGAATATCTCCTGCACGATTATGGGGGCCAGGCCTATGGAGGGCTCATCAAGCATCAGCAACTCCGGGTCGGACATGAGCCCCCGCCCGATGGCCAGCATGCGCTGCTCACCGCCGCTCAGGGTGTTGGCTATCTGCTTGGAGCGCTTGGAGAGTATGGGGAACAGGTGCATCACCTTCTTGATGTTGTCCTGGCGCTTGTCCCGGGAGCGGCTGGTCATGGAGCCCATCTCCAGATTTTCCAGCACGGTCATGTAGGGAAACAGGCGACGGTTTTCCGGTATCTGCACCAGGCCCAGGTCCACCCGCTTGTGGGAGGGCATATCTTGGATGGGACGACCGTTGAACACGATGGAACCGGCGGCGCAATCGGCCAAGCCGGACAGGGTGTTGATGAGGGTGGTCTTGCCGGAGCCGTTGGAGCCCACCAGGGACACGATGCCGCCTTGCTCGATGCTCAGCGAGACGTCCCTGAGAGCCACCAGGTCGCCATACTTCACGGAGACTTTATTTATTTCAAGCAAGCTCAAAACCGTCCCCCAGGTATGCTTTGATCACTCTTTGGTCCGCGATCACCTCACGCGGCAGGCCTTCGGTAACCTTCTCCCCTTGCGCGATCACCATGATGCGCTCGGACAGGGACATGATGGCCCGCATCACGTGCTCCACCACGATCACGGTGCTGCCGTAATCACGGATGTCGCGGATCAGCTTGATGGCCTCGTCGATCTCGTTGGGGTTGAGCCCGGCCATCACCTCGTCCAAGAGCAGCAGCTTGGGCTTGGTGGCCAAGGCCCGGGCCATCTCCAGACGCTTCATGTTGGCCAGGGTCAGGGACTTGGCCTCCTGGTCCTTCTTGTCCAGCAGGCCCACCAAGGCCAGCACCTCCAGGGCTATCTCCCTGGCGGTGGCCGAACCGGCCTGGTTGCAAAAGGCTCCCACCATCACGTTGTCCAAGACGCTCATGTTGCCGAAGGGCTTCACGATCTGGTAGGTGCGCCCCATGCCAAGATGGCACACCTGATGGATGCGCTTTATCCCGGTGATGTCCTGGCCGTCGAACTCCACTCGGCCCTTGGTGGGCCGGTACACCCCGGAGATCACGTTGAACAGGGTGGTTTTGCCCGCGCCGTTGGGGCCTATGATCCCCAGTATCTCCCCCGGATGCACCGAAAAGCTGATGCCGCTTAACACCCTGAGCCCGCCGAAGTCCTTGCTGACCTCATGGGCGGCGATGAGGGGCCTGCCCTCCTTGGCCGTTACGGCTTCATGGGATTCAAAGTGCAGGTGCACCTCTTCCTCGGGCTGGGGACACGCCGCCGCGCCGAAGCGGGGCAGTATATCTACCAAGGCCTTGTACTTGTTCTCCACCAGGGCCTTGATGCCGTGGGGCATGAACATGACCACCAGGATGAGGATGCAGCCGTAGATGACGTAGTGCAGGCCCTGGATGCCGCCGCCCACCCAGGCCCGAAGGAACTCGCCCAGGGGGATGAGGATGGCCGCGCCGATCAGGGGCCCCACCGCGGTGCCCAGCCCGCCCACCATGGACATGAGGGCCAGTTCCACCGAGACGTTGACCGAGAAGTCGGAGTGGGGCTCCAGAAACAGCACGTACTGGCTGACGATGACCGCGCCCAGGGCGGTGAGCGCCCCGCTGAGCACGAAGGCCGCGATCTTGGCCCGGGAGGTGTTCACTCCCAGGGACTCGGCGGCCTGGTCCTCATCGCGCAGGGCGGTGAGCTGATAGCCCAGCTTGGAGCGCTCCAGCACCAGGGTTATCACCAGCACCAGCAACATGTAGCCAAAGGCCAGCACGGCGTAGACGTTCTTGGACTCGAAGATAAGGTTGTACCAGGCCGGTTCATAGGGAATGGACAGGCCCTCGGAACCTTCGGTGAGGCCCCGGAAGTACACCGCCAAAAGCTGCAACACCTCGGCCACGGCCAGGGTGGCCAGGGTGAAGAAGGGCCCCTTGAGGCGCAGGCAGGGGTAGCCGATGATAAAGGCCAAGACCACCGCCACGCCCATGGAGGCGAAAATGCCCAGGACCGGGGGCAGGCCCAGCTTGGCGAACAGCACCGCCGAGGTGTAGGCCCCCACTCCGTAGAAGGCTGCATGCCCCAGGGATATCTGCCCCGCGTAGCCGCCGATGATGTTCCAGGCCCCGGACAGGCCCGCGAACATGAAGATCATGAAGAATAGATTCAGGTAAAACTCGTTGGGCACCAAGGCCGCCACCGCCAGAAAGGCCAGCAGGATCAGGCTGGGGAAGTAGACGCCCGGCGCACCCATATTCTTGAAGTATGAACCCAGCATCACTTAAGCCCCATCTCTTCGGCCCCGATCATGCCCATCAGGCCGGAAGGCCTGAAGAGCAGAACCCCGAGAAACACCACGAAATACACCATCTCCTTGAGGGCCGGGTCCAGGTAGAAGCCGCTCAGGGAGTCGATGACCCCGATGATCAGGCCGCCCAACAGCGCCCCTACCATGTTGCCCAGGCCGCCCAGCACCACCACCACGAAGGCGGTGAGCACGAAGTAGGCGCCCACCGAGGGGAACACGTAGTACAGGGGCATGATCAACCCGCCGGCCAGGCCCACCATGGCGCTGCCGATGCCGAAGGTGATCATGTAGATCTTGTTGGGGTTGATGCCCATGAGCCGGGCCGCGTCGCGGTCCTGGGCGATGGCCCGGATCTGCTTGCCCATGTCGGTCTTGTCCAGGAACAGCCAGACCAGCCAGGCCACGACGATGGCCGAGATGAACACGATGAAGCGCGACAGGGAGATGCCGATGTCGCCCATGTGCACCACCTGCTTGGCAAAGGCCAGGTTGATGCTGCGGTAGTCCCCGCTGAAGAAGACCAGGGCCAGGTTGATCAATACCACCGACAAGCCCACCGTGGCGAATATCTGCATGTAGGAGGGCGCGTTGCGAATGGGCCGGATGATCACTTGGTCTATGAGTATGCCCACCAGGAACATGCCGGGGATGACGATGATCAGGCTGAGGTAGGGATTTAGCCCCAGCACGGAAAAGCAGAAGAAAGAGGCGTACATGGAGATCATCAGGATTTCGCCGTGGGCAAAGTTGATCACTCTGACCACTCCGAATATCAAGGTGAGGCCCAGACTAATGAGGGCATACACCCCGCCCAGAAACAGCCCGTTTATCAATACTTGCAAAAAAACCATCTAGAGGCACCCCCGCCGGCCCGCACCCCCCAGTGCATGCTTGGTTGCCGGGCGGGCCCGCGCACAGGCCCGCCCGGCCGTCATGAACTTAAGCCAGAGCCTACTTCACCTGGAGCGAATGCCCCGGAGTAGCGGCGCCGGCAGGGCTGACGATCTGTAGCTGGCCGCCCTGCCATTGGGAGATGAAATAACTGGCCAAAACGTTTTGGCCCATGTTCTTGCTGCCGGGGCCCGCGAACTTGATGCCGTAACGCAGGATGGTCTTGTCGCCCGGGATGTTGGTGGCCAGGGCGGCCTTGACCAGGGCCTCGGGCTTGAGGGAGCCGGCCCGGTTGATCACATCCCACAGGGCCATGGCGCCCATGTAGTTGATCACCGAGAACACGCTGGTGGGCTTCTCGCCGAAGGTCTTGGTGTAAAGAGCCTCAAGCTCCTTGATGCCCTTGGCGTAGGCGGGGTTCAGGTTGTAGCCGGGGTAGCCCACGTTGCACACGTAGCCGTTGATGGCATTGCCCAGGGCCTTTTTGTAACCGGGCTGGTTCATGCCGCCGCCGGAACCAACGTATTGGCGGATCTTGAGCCCCGCCTCCTGGGCCTGGCGGAAGAACATGATGGCGTCGTTCTCGTAGGAGGATTCCAGAATGACGTCGGGGTTGGCCGCCTTGACCCGCATGACCAGGGAGGAAAGGTCGGTGGCCTTGTGGTTGTAGGCCTCGTCCACCGCCAGTTTGACGCCCATTTTCTTGGCTTGGTCGCGGATGCCCGCCGCGCAGGCGGTGCCGTAGGCGGAGTCCTCATAGATGCTGGCCACCTTCATCTGGGCGGGCTTTTTGCCGATCTTTATGGCCAACTCGCCCAGGGCGAAGCGAAGCTGGTCGCGCCCCAGGTCCGAGCCGGTGGGGCTGGTGCGGAACACGTACTTGAGGCCGCGCTCGGTGATCTTGTCGCCCACCGCGCCCATCTCCCAATAGATGACCTTGTGCTGGTTGGCCTTGGCGCTGGCCGCCAGGCTGATGGAGCTTGAGAAGGAGCCCAGGATAACCGGCACCTTTTCCACGGTGCACAGGCGCTCGGTTTCGCTCACCGCCGCCTTGGGGTTGGGAGCGTCGCCGTTGATGAACACGATCTTTTTGCCCAGCAGGCCGCCCTTTTGGTTTTGGACGATGCGGGCCAGTTCGGCGCCGCGCCAGCTATCCAGGCCCAGGTTGGCCAAGGGGCCGGTGCGGGAAAAAATGGTGCCAAGTTTGATTTCGTCGGCGGCCATGGCCGAGCCCAGGGGCGCGATCAAAAGCGCCGCCAACGCCGTCATCAACAGTGCGGATTTCAGGATTCTCATAACCCAATTCCCTCCCTCTCAGGTTTTTTGGCGCGATTTTTTTTAACCACGCGCCGTTCGGATTTTTTGGCTCCCGGCAATTACCCCAATCCCCGGAGCCTTCTAAAAATTTGTTACGCGTTAGACTTTTTCAACTCCTCTTTCTTGATGCGCCCGATGGCGCTCTTGGCGAACTCTTTGCGGAACTCGATGAAGCGCGGCACCTTGAAGTCGGCCAGCTTGGACCGGCAGTGCTCTTGTAGCTCCTCCACCGTGGCCTGGCCGCCCTCGGCGAGCCGCACGAAAGCCTTGACTTCCTCCTCGCCGGTGCCCAGGTCCGAGGGCACTCCGATCACGGCCGACTCCTCCACCGCCGGATGGGCGTTGAGCACCGCCTCGATCTGGGTGGGGCTGATCAGCTCGCCCCGGCGGCGGATGACCTCTTTCTTGCGCCCCACGAAGAAGATGTAGCCCTCCTCGTCGCGAAAACCGATGTCGCCGGTGTGAATCCAGCCGTCCACCTTGGTGGCCGCTGTCTTGGCGGGGTCGTTGTAATAGCCCAGCATCACCGCCGGGTTCTTGATGATGATCTCGCCCTGTTTGCCGGCCTCCACCTCGTTGCCCGCGTCGTCGGCGATCCACACCTGGTTCACTACCGCCGGGTCCGGGTGCTCCATGGGCACCCCGATGCTGCCGGGCTTGCGGGGCATGGTGCCGGGCCGGGGGCCCATTACCGCCATGGTGGCCTCGGTGAGCGAGTAGATGGTCTGGATCTTCAGGCAGAAGCGCTCCTCGAACTTGTGGTAGATGTCCACCGGCACATTGCCCGCCACCATGGTGTCCAGCTCGTGCCGGCAGTCGTCCTCGGACACCGGACGGGCCCACACCCAGGGGGTCACCGCCTGCACCAGCACCATCTTGGTGGCCTTGTAGCGCCGCGCCTGCTCCAGGATCTGGCTGCCGCTGAAGCGGTCCAGCAGGATCAGGCTTGCCCCGGCGTTCAGGGAGCCCATGGTGGAGTAGACCTGGGCATTGGCGTGGAACAGGGGGTTGGGGGTCATCACCCGGTCGGTGTCGCCGATGCCCACGGTGTAGGCGTAGGACTGGCCGGTGGTCACCCAGCCGTAGTGGGAGTTGAGCACCCCCTTGGGCATGTCCGTGGTGCCCGAGGTGTAGATGCACACGCAGGGGTCCTGGTCGTCGATGGCCACGCCGGGGTCTCTTTCCTCGCCCTGCAGAAGCTGGGCAAAGGGGATGGTCCCCGCCGGAGCCTGGCCGCCGCTGACGATGACCTGCTTCATGTCCGGTATTTCGCCCTTGGGCACCTTGGCCAGGGTGGCCAGGAACTCGTCCTCGATGACCAGGGCCTTGGCTCCCGAGTGGCCCAGGATGTAGGCGATCTCGGTCTCGGTGAACACCGGGTTGATGGGCACGGTGATGGCCCCCAGGAAGCTCAGGGCAAACCAGGTATAGAGAAACTCGGGCGCGTTGCGGTGCATCAGGGCAACCCGGTCGCCCTTGCCGATGCCCATGCCGGCCAGGCTGTCGGCCACCCGGTAGAAGGTCCCCAGCATCTGGTTGTAGGAATACTCGTCGTCACCGAAGTACAGGTAGGTCTTGTCGCCGTATTTGGCGGTCTGTTCTTGCCAAAGCTGCGCTAGGTTCATGACTACTTGGCCTCTATCTCGTGGGCGCGCTCCACCAGTTCGGTGAGCACGTTTTGGGTTCCCGCAGGGTCCATGAAGGCGATGCGCGAGTCGTCGCCGCCGGGGCGGGGGGTCTCGTCGCGCACCGGCACGCCCTGCTGCTTGAGCTTGGCCAGGGCCTGGTCGATGGACTCCACCCGGTAGGCGATGTGGTGGAAGCCGGGGCCCTTTTCCTCAAGGAACTGGCCGATGCGTCCGGCTCCCGGCGCGGTGGGCTGCAACAGCTCGATGAGCACCTCGCCCAGGGGCAGGAAAGCGATCTTCACGCTGATGTCTTCCAGGGTCTCGATCTTGATGGGTTTGAGCCCGAAGACCTCCTGAAAGACCCTGAGGCCCTCGTCCATGTCGTGCACGGCTATGCCGATGTGGTCTATTTTTTTCAGCATGGCTTTACTTGGCCTCCCGCTGTTCCAGAGTCTGGTTAATGGCCCCCACGATGGTGTCCATGGCGGTGCCCGGGCCGAAAATGTGCTTCACGCCCATCTGCTTTAGCTCCTGAGCGTCGTCCGGCGGGATGATGCCCCCGCCGAAGACCACGATGTCCTCGGCCTCTTTGGCCTTGAGCAACTCCAGGATCTTGGCGAACAGGGTCATGTGGGCTCCGGACAGGATGCTCAGCCCGATGGCGTCCACGTCCTCCTGGATGGCCGCGTTTACGATGTGCTCCGGCGTCTGGCGGCGGCCGGTGTAGATAACCTCGAAGTTGGCGTCGCGCAGGCCCATGGCCACCACCCGCACCCCGCGGTCGTGTCCGTCCAGGCCCGCCTTGGCCAGCATTATGCGGTGTCGTTTAGGCATGTCTTTTCATCCCGCTGGGCATGATCGTTTTAGATGTCACCTTCGTTGTGCTCCCCGAACACCGAGCGCAAGACCCCGCAGATCTCGCCCATGGTGGCATAGGCCCTGGCCGCTTCGGTCAGGGCGGGGATCAGGTTTTCCTCGGTGGCGGCCACGGCCTTCACCTGCTCCAGGGCCTTTTGCACCCGGTCGTTGTCGCGCTCTTCACGCAGCTTCTGCAAGCGGGCGATCTGGCGCTCCTGGGTCTCGGCCGGGGGCCGGAATATCTCCATGGGCGCTTCGTCGGCTTCCTGGTAAGCGTTTACCCCCACGATGGAGCGCGCCCCGGTGTCCACTTCCTTCTGCCACTGGTAGGAGGCCTCGTCGATGTTGCGGCGGAAGTAGCCCTGGTCGATGGCCTTGACCGAGCCGCCCAGGGCCTCGATCTCCTCGATCATCTTGAGCGCCCGCTCCTCGATCTCGCTGGTGAGGCTCTCCAGGTAATAGGAGCCGCCCATGGGGTCCACCGTATCGCCGATGCCGGTCTCGTTGGCGATGATCTGCTGGGTGCGCAGGGCCACCTTCACCGCCGCCTCGGTGGGCGTGGCAAAGGCCTCGTCCATGGAGCAGGGGAACAGGGACTGGCAGCCGCCCAGCACCCCGGCCAGGCACTCCACCGCCACCCGCACGATGTTGTTCAGGGGCTGCTGGGCGGTGAGGCTGCTGCCCGCGGTGAAGTTCACCAGGCTCAGCCCCAGGCTTACCTCCGGGCCCACCCCGTAGCGCTCGCGCACCAAGCGGGCCCACAAGCGGCGCAGGGCCCGGAACTTGGCGATCTCCTCAAAGAAGTTCATGTTCACCGCGCAGAAGGCGGAAAGCTGGGGCAGCACCCGCTCCATGGGCGCGCCGCGCCGGGCCACCTCGTCCATGTAGGCCAGGCCGTTGGCCAGGCAGTAGGCCACCTCCTGTACCGCGTTGGCCCCGGCCTCGCGGATGTGGTAGCCGCACAGGGTGATGGGCAGCCAGGCGGGGTGGTTCTGGGCGCAGTAGGTCACCACGTCGGTGGTCAGGCGGATGGACGGCTCAGGCGGGAAGATGTAGGCCCCCCGGGAGATGAACTCCTTGAGCACGTCGTTCTGGATGCGCAGGGTGCACTCGTCCACGGACACGCCCTGCTTCTCGGCCAGGGCCAGGAACATGGCCAGGATGATGCTGCTCATGGCGTTGGCCACCAGGCTGATCTGGCGCAGCTGGTTGAGCGGGATGCCCTCGAACACCGTCTCCAGGTCCTGCAGCGAGGACACCGCCACCCCGATCTTGCCCACCTCTCCGTCGGCCATTGGGTCGTCGGAGTCCAGGCCCACCTGAGTGGGCAGGTCGAACGCCACCGAGATTCCGGCTTGGCCCTGGCTCAGCAGATAGCGGTAGCGCTTGTTGGCTTCCTCGGCGTCGCCGCAACCGGCGTACTGCATGAACAGCCAGTAGTTGGAGCGATAGCCCAGGGGGTCGCGGCCCCGGGTGTAGGGGAACTGTCCCGGAAAGCCCAGGTCCTTGGCGTAGTCGAAGCCCGCCTCGTCCAGGCTGAGCGGGGTATAGAGCCGCTGGTTGGGGATGCCCGCCGGGGTCTGCGCGCAATTGGCGCGTTCGGGGGTCTTCTTGAGAGCCTGCTCAACCGAGCCCTGGTTCCACTGCTGATACAGGCCCGCGAGTTTGTCTTTGTCCATGAGTTAGACCTTTGTGGTTAAGCGGAAAACAAGCCGCCGTTGATGTCCAGGGTCACCCCGGTGATAATGCTGGCCTGGTCCGAGCACAGGTAGAGCACCGCGTCGCTTATCTCCTGGGGGGAGCCCAGGCGGCGCAGGGGCACCTGGCTCACGTAGGCCTGACGCTCCTCATCGCTCTTGCGGCCGTACCACATCTTTTCCAGGCGCTCGCCGGTGAGCACTATGCCCGGAGCCACCGCGTTGACGTTGATGCCGAAGGGGCCCAGCTCCTGGGCCACGTGGCGGGTGAAGGAGATGATCGCGCCCTTGGCGCTGACGTATTGCACCGGGGTGAGCTGGCCGCCCATGCGGGCGGTGATGGAGCTCAGGTTCACGATCTTGCCGTAGCCCGCCATTTTCATGTAGCCGGCCGCGGCCTTGGTGCACAGGAAGGTGCCCTTCAGGTTCAGGCTCACCACCTTGTCCCAGTCCTCTTCCTTCACCTGGTCGATGGTGTCCCGGGGGACCCCCATGCTGCCGCCCGCGTTGTTGATGAGGATATCCAGGGAACCGAAGCTCTCCACCGCCTTGGCGGCCATGGCCTGCACCGCCTCACCGCTGGTCACGTCGCAGAGCACGGCCAGGGCCTTGCCGCCGCCGGCCTGGTTTATCTCGGCCTCGTTTTTGGCCAACAGCTCCTGGTTCACGTCGGCCAGGACCACGTTGCAGCCCTCGGCGGCCAGCGACGCGCCGAAGGCCTTGCCGAACCCGCCGCCTCCGCCGGTTACCACGGCGCATCTACCCTCGAATCTCATATTGTCCCTCCCCCTAGCCCGCGAACATTCCGGTGCCGCCGGTCACTTCCAAGGTGATGCCGGTGACCCACTCCGCCTCGTCCGAGGCCAGATAGGCCGCGGCGTAGGCCACGTCCTCGGGCCGCCCGGCCCGGGGCAGCACCCGCTGCTCGGGCGTGGTGATGCTGGTGTCCAGGTTCTTGGTGAGCTCGGTGGCGATGAAGCCGGGCTGGATGGCGTTGGCGGTGATGTTGTACTTGCCCAGCTCCCGGGCGGTGCTCTTGGTGAGCCCCACCATGCCCGCCTTGGAGGAGCCGTAGCTGCAATGGCCGTAGCTGCCGCCCTTGCCCGCCCGCGAGGACATGTTGATGATGCGCCCGCTGTTCTGGGGCATCATGATGCGGGCCGCGGCGCGGGTGCCCAGGAAGGCGCCGCGCAGGTTCACCGTGATCACTTTGTCCCACTGCTCGGCGGTCATCTCGTGCAGCATGGCCCGGCTGCCGATGCCGGCGTTGTTCACCCAGATATCGATGCGCCCCTGCCAGGCTTGGGCCTGGGCCGCCGCTTCATCCACGCTGGCCTCCTCGGCCACGTTCATGGTGAGCGCCAGGGCCCGCCGCCCCAGGGCCTCCACTTCCCGGGCCACCTCCTGGGCCAGGCCCGGGTCCAGGTCGGCCACGATCACGTCCGCGCCCTTTTGGGCGAACACCAGGCAGATGGCCCGGCCGATGCCCCGGCCTCCGCCGGTAACCAGGGCCACTTTGTCTTGCAAGCTCATACGGCGCTCCCTAACCGGGGTGCATGCCCGGAAACTTCTTGAACTGATCCAGGAGCACGTCCTTGATGCCCCCCAGATGCGCTTTCATGTACTTTTCCGCGGCCCGGCCGTCGTTGCGGCGGCAGGCCTCGATTATCTTTTGGTGTTGGGCCAGGTAGTTTTCGAAATGGCCCGGAATCTGGATGATGATGTAGTGGTAGCGGTAGATGCGCCTTTTCAGGGTGTCCAGCAGCAGCTTGAGGTTGTCGTTGCCGCAGTTCTCGTAAAAGAAAAGGTGAAAGGCGTTGTTGTATTTGAGCCAGGCCTTGAGGTCGCCCTTGTGGGCCGCCTTGCGGCAACTCTCTTGCAGCTTTTTAAGCTGGGCCACCTGGGCCGGGGTGGCCTTTTCGGCGGTGAGGCGGGTGGCGTAGCTTTCCAGGAGCCAGCGCAGGTCGTAGATCTCCTCCACCTGGCGGGTGGAGAGCTTGGACACCCGGAACCCCTTGTGGCTCTCGAAGGTGAGCAGCCCCTCGCTCTCCAGTTGGCGCAGGCACTCGCGGATGGTGCTGCGGCTGGCTTGGAATCTCTCGGAAAGCTCCTTTTCGGTCAGCCGCTCTCCGGGCAACATCTCGCCATAGGTGATCCCGTCCCTGATGGCCTCGTAAATCCGCTCCCTAACCGACTCCGGCATACGCTTACCGTCTCTCCCAAGGCTTTTGCCTGTCCGGCGTTAATGCAAAATCGGCTTTCACTTAATTGGTCGCCTCGCTCAGCAGCCACAGTCATCCAAGGACCGCTGCGGCGGTTTGGCCCTGAGTTGCTCACTGGTTGTTGAATCAAGATGTAGTGGGGGGCGCAAAGTTGTTGTATGTAATGGTCTGATAACATTGTCCGACAATCCGTGTCAAGCGCTTTACTGAATATTTAATCAAAAAGCAAAAGCAGGAAACGGCCCCATGGCTCGAGGCGGTGGGGGGACGATTTTCCTTCTGGACTGGCGCCTAGCGATGTTATATAAAAACTGAGAGGTGAATCACTAAACATGTCCAAAGCCAAGCCCAAAAACGCGCCCGCCAACCCAGGCCCCCACTCCCTGACCCCCAAGGGGGCCCGCACCCGCCAAAGCCTGTTGCAGGCGGCCCGCCGGGTGTTCGGCGAGCACGGCTATTCCGGGGCCAGCGTTTCCCAGATAAGCCGGGAGTGCGGCCTGGGCCAGGGCACTTTCTACCAGTATTTCCGCAACAAGGATCAGGTGTTCCGGGAGGTGGTGGACGCCGCGCTGAGCGATTTCTGGTCCCAGGCCAACGCCCTGGCCCTGGAAGGCCTGAGCCCCCACGAGGCCCTGCGCCAGGTGCTGCGCCTGCTTCTCAGCCACTGCCGGGACTATGCCCCCATCCACCGGGTGCTCAACGAATTCGACATCATCGAGACCGTAACCATTAGTTATTACGACTCTATCGCCTGGTTCTTCCGGGACTTCCACCGCCGGGCGGTCAACCTGGGGCAGTTCCGCTCCCTGGATCCCAACGTGGTGGCCTACTCCATGCTGGGCCTGGCCATCTTCGAGCAGCGCCCCTGGGAAGACCTGGGTCCCCAGCATGGCCTTGAGGAACTGGCCGAGCTGTGCGCCTCGTTCCTGGAGAACGGCATAAGTGGGCCCAAGGCTTGGCAGCCCCCCGCCGAATGGTCCCTGCCCTCCCCGGCCCCGGCCCAGGAGGGCCTCCTGCCCTGGGAAGATAGCGATTCGCCGGGCAAGGGCACCAAGATCGCCATCTTCCAGGCGGCCGAGCAGGTGCTGGGCGAGATGGGCTATGCCGGGGCGGGGATCTCCGACATCACCCGCCAGGCCGGGGTGGCCCAGGGCACCTTTTACGTGCACTTCAAGAGCAAGCAGGACCTCATGAACGGGGTGGTGCGCTTTTTGAGCTACCAGCTCCGCCGCGAGCTGCGCCGGGCCACCGACCGCCACCAGGACCGCCGCGACAAAGAAGTGCAAGGCATGCTTAGCTTTTTCCGCTTTCTCGGGCAACACAGCCTCATCTACCGCATCGTGTCGGAGTCCGAGGCCATAGTGCCCCAGGCGGCGGAATACTATTACAACAAGCTGGCCGGAGGCTACGCCGCCTCCCTGGCCGGGCCGGTCAAGGGCGGCGAGATACGCGACCTTCCCCTGGAAGTCATGGTTCCGGCCCTCATGGGCATTCACCACATGATCGGCCTGCGCTGGCTGGTCTGGAGCGCATCCCCGCGCCCAGACATTCCCAAGCAACTAATTGATGACGCTATAAGTTTGGTGGTTTTCGGTCTCTCGGGCCGCTGAGGCAAGTTTGCATGTCGAACTTTGCCCTTGACAGGGAAGCGCTCCGCGTTGCACAATTTCTGACGGTTGGTTCATGTATCAGAAAAACACCAGCGTCTTTGCAAAATAACCGGCTCTGCCCTATCCGCGCTCAAAGCTGATCACGCCTTCCGCCGGGACCGACCGTTTAGCGAACCCAGCGCCTCCGTGGCGCATCTACAAAGCATCGTCCAGACGCCTGCCCAAGGCGCCGACTCTTTACGGTTGGATCGCAGCTTAGGAGCCCAGTTTGCCCATGGCCGGTGAATACCCCCATTTGTCCCTGCGCCCCGGCCCCCAGGTTTCCTGGGCGGTCGTCGACCGCCAGGTTGACCGCAACTCCATCAACTCCGGGCTGATGGCCCAGTTGGAGAACCTGCTGGAGGAGGTGGAGGCCTCCCCGGCCCAGGTGCTGGTCTTTACCGGCGCGGGTTCCAACCACTTCATCGGCGGGGCCGACGGCATAGAGATGATGCAGTTGGACCGGCCCGGGGGCCTGGCCTTTTCCCGGCGCTTCCAGGCCCTGCTGGACCGCATGGAGGCCAGCCCCCTCATCCTGGTGGCGGCAATCAACGGCCTGTGCTTCGGCGGGGGCTTCGAGTTCGCCATGGCCTGCGACCTCCGGGTGGCGGCCCATAGCGCGCGCATCGGCCTGCCCGAGGTCAAGGTGGGGCTCATCCCCGGCGGCGGCGGCACCCAGCGCCTGCCCCGGCTGGTGGGCCAGGGCCTGGCCATGGAAATGATCCTGAGCGGCAAGCTGCACCCCGGCCAGGACGCGGCCCGCTTGGGCCTGGTGCACCGGGCGGTGCCCGACGAGGAGCTGGAGCAGGGGGTGAACGACCTGCTGAAGCCCATCCTGCGCAACCCGGCCTACGCCCTGTCCCTGGCCAAGCGGGCGGTGAAGGCGGGCCAGGGCCGTCCCCTGGAGCAGGGGCTCATGGCCGAGGCGGAGCTGTTCAGCCGCTGTCACGACGAGAGCTTCTTCCGCGACCTGATGCACCAGCAACTGGACTCCGGGGCCCTGACCACCAGCGAGATCAACAAGGAGGAAGGCAAATGAAGGTTTTGGGCATCACCGCCAGCCTGCGGCCGGGCAGCAACACCAAGTACTACATGGAGCAGTGCCTGGCCAGATTGGCCGCCCAGGGCCTGGAGACCCAGCTGGTCTCCCTGCGCCACAAGAAGATAAACCCCTGCCTGGGCTGCTACGCCTGCACCAAAGAGAAAGCCTGCGCCCAAACCGACGACGACTTCGCCGAGATCATGGCCCTCATGGAGCAGGCCGACGGCATCGTGCTGGGCTCGCCGGTGTACCTGTCCTCGGTGGCCCCCCAGATGATGAGCCTTTTGGCCCGGGCCACCTTCGTGGCCCACTGGAACGGCAAGTTCCTGGCAGGCAAGGTGGGCGGGCCCATCACCGTGGCCCGGAGGGCCGGGCACAACATGGCCTTTTCCCAACTTCTGCTGTGGTTCTTCATCAACGGCATCACCGTGCCCGGCTCCAGCTACTGGACCGTGGGCATGGCCGGGGCGGGCGGGGCCCACGACGCGGCGCAGGACCAAGAGGGCCTCACCCACGTGGCCAACTTCGCCGACAACATGGCCAAGGTGATGGCCAAACTTTTCGCCTGAAAGCGGACGAGGGAGCTTTAGCGTGCGGGGAATAGGATTCTGGCTGACCAAGCGCGAGGAGATCGCGCCGGACAAAGAAGCGGTGGTGGACGGCGGCCGCCGCCTGAGCTACCGCCAACTAAACCGGCGGGTCAACCGCCTGGCCCGGGCCCTCTCGGCCCAGGGCCTGGCCCAGGGGGACCGCCTGGCCCTGCTTTCCTACAACAGCCTGGAATACATCGAGGTGATCATGGCCTCGGCCAAGCTGGGCCTCGTCCTGGTGCCCCTGAACTGGCGGCTCACCGCGGCGGAGCTGACCTTCCAACTGGGCGACAGCGGGGTCAAGACCCTGATCTTCGACCCCGACCTTCGGGACCTGGCCCAGGGCATCCTGGAGCGGATGAGCTTCGAGCGTCTGATGGTCCTGGGAGCGGAGCCCCGCCTGGAGGCCCGGCCCTACGAGACGCTGCTGGCCGAGCAGAACGACGAGGAGCCGGTGATGGAGCAGGAGATAACCTCCGAGGCGCCCTTCATCATCATGTACACCGCGGGGACCACCGGCAAGCCCAAGGGCGCGGTGCTCACCCAGGGCAACTGCCTGTACAACGCCCTGAGCCTACAGGTGGACATGGAGTTCACCTCCAGCGACCGCGACCTGGTGGCCCTGCCCATGTTCCACATAGGGGGCATCGGCCTGTTCACCCTGCCCATGCTCTACGTGGGCGGCACGGTGGTGATCCAACGCAGCTTCGAGCCCAATCAGGCGCTGGACCTGCTGCACCGGGAAGGCATCACCCTGTTCTTCGGAGTGCCGGCCATCTTCCTGTTCCTGATCCAGTCACCTGAGTTCGACCCCGAGGCCTTTGCCGGGGTGCGTCTGGTGATGAGCGGCGGAGCCCCCCTGCCCCCTTCCCTGGTGGATCAGTACCACACCCAGGGGATCATCCTGCAACAAGGCTACGGCATGAGCGAGGCCGCCCCCTCCATCGCCACCCTGGCCAAGCCCTGGGCGCTGAGCAAAAAGGGCTCGGTGGGCCGCGTCGTGTTTCACCTGGAAGCCCGGGTGGCCGGCGATGACGGCAACGAGCTGCCCCGGGGCGAGGTGGGCGAGCTGCTGCTCAAGGGCCCCAACGTGATGCAGGGCTACTGGAACCGCCCCGAGGCCAACGAGGAGGCTTTTAGCAGGGGCTGGTTCCACACCGGCGACCTGGCGCGCATGGACGACGAGGGCTTCTTGTACATGGTGGACCGCAAGAAGGACATGTTCATCTCCGGCGGGGAGAACGTGTACCCGGCCGAGGTGGAGAACGCCATCTTCGCTCTGGAGCAGGTGGCCGAGGCCGCGGTCATCGGCCTGCCCGACCCCAAGTGGGGCGAGGTGGGCTGCGCGGTGGTGGTGCTCAAGCAGGGCCAAAGCCTTCAGGAGCAGGAGGTGAGCGCCCACCTGAAGACCTGCCTGGCCAAGTACAAGATTCCCAAGAAGGTAGTGTTCATCGAGGCCCTTCCCCGCAACGCGGCGGGCAAGGTGCTCAAAAGAAATTTGAGGGAGCAATACAGCTAGTCGGTTCGGATTGCGCCGGCGGTCATGGGGATTTATCGCCGGCGAACTTTTTCGGCGGGGCCGAGGCCCGGCCAACCAAAGGAGGGAACGCATGAGTTTCAAGAAAATGGGGAAGGTGCTTCTGATAGCGGGCCTGGCCCTGGCCCTGGCCGCCCCGGCGGCCCTGGCGGCCGATCCCAAGCCCATCAAAATCGCCCAGGTGGTGGGGGTGACCGGCCCCTACGAGGCCTACACCAAGCAGTCCATGAACGGCTTCAAGATGGGCCTGGAGTACGCCACCAACGGGACCATGAAGATCAACGGGCGGCCCATCGTGGTGATCATCAAGGACACCGCGCTCAAGCCGCAAAAGGGCAAGCAGCTCCTCACCGAGGCCTACCGCGACGACAAGGTTGACCTGGCCGTGGGGCCGGTTTCCTCGGCGGTGGCCGTGGCCATGCTGCCCGTGGCCCAGGAGTTCAAGAAGATCCTGATCGTCGAGCCCGCCGTGGCCGACTCCATCACCGGCCAGTACTGGAACCGCTACATCTTCCGCACCGGCCGCAACTCCTCCCAGGACGCGGTGGGCAACGCCTCGGCCGTGGCCAAGCCCGGCGTGGTAATCGCCACCATCGCCCAGGACTACTCCTTTGGCCGCGACGGGGTCGCCGCTTATAAAGCCGCCGCCGAGAAGCTGGGAGCCAAAGTGGTGCACAGCGAGTTCGTGCCCGCCGCCACCGCCGACTTCACCGCCCCGGCCCAGCGCCTGATCAAGGCCCTCAAGGACCAAAAGGGCCAGAAGTACATCAGCATCTACTGGGCGGGCAAGAACAACCCCATGAACAAGCTCAACGCCATGAAGCTGGACGAGCGCTACGGCATCAAGCTCACCGCCGGCGGCAACATCCTGGACGCGCTCAAGGCCTACAAGCCCATGGTGGGCATGGAAGGCGCCACCTACTACTACTACACCAACCCCAAGAACAAGATTAACGACTGGCTGGTGAAGGAGCACGAGAAGCGCTACAACGGCGCGCCCCCCGACTTCTTCACCTGCGGCGGCTTCGCGGCGGCCATGGCCGTGGTCACCGCCATCAAGAAGGCGGGCTCCACGGACACCGAAAAGCTCATCGCAACCATGGAGGGCATGAAGTTCGACACCCCCAAGGGCGAGATGATGTTCCGCAAACAGGACCATCAGGCCATGCAGGACATGTTCCACTTCCGCATCAAGAACAACCCCAAGCTGCCTTGGGCCGAGTGCGAGCTGGTGGAAGTGATTCCCTACAGCAAGATGGACATCCCCATCCGCAACAAGAAGTAAGCAAAAGCCTAGCGGGCGGGCGCCCCGGCGCCCGCCCCCAACCAGGGGGAGAAGTGCCAGTGGCGAGCCAGGCACCGGTAGTACAAACCAAGGATTTGACCATCCGCTTCGGCGGCAACGTCGCCGTGAACGCGGTGAACCTGACGGTGGAGCCCTTCACCCTGAAGGCCATCATCGGGCCCAACGGGGCGGGCAAGACCACCCTGTTCAACCTGCTCAGCGGCCAGTACAAGCCCACCAGCGGCAGCATCCTGTTCAAGGGCCGGGAGATTGCCGGCCTGGGCGCGGCGGACCGCACCCGCCTGGGGGTGGGACGCTCCTTCCAGCTCACCAACATCTTCCCCTCCTTGAGCGTTTTGGAAAACGTGCGCCTGGCTTTGCAGTCCAAGGCCAGGGTGGGCATGGTGTTCTGGCGCAACTACCGCTCCTACTCCGAGCTGGAGGACCGGGCTTACGAGCTGCTCCGGCAGGTGCTCATGGACAAGCGCTGGGCGGTGGAGGCCAAGACCCTTACCCACGGAGAGCAGCGCAAGCTGGAGATCGCCATTCTGCTGGCCCTGGACCCGGAGCTTCTGCTGTTGGACGAGCCCACCGCGGGCATGAGCCTGGAGGAGGTGCCGGCCATCCTGGAGCTGATCCAACAGATCAAGGCGGGGCGCAACCGCACCATCATGCTGGTGGAGCATAAGTTCGACATGATCATGACCGTTTCCGATTCCATAGCCGTGCTCAAGGAGGGCCGCCTGATCTGCGACGACTCTCCCGAGGCGGTGGCCTGCAACAGCGAGGTGCTGGAGGCCTATCTGGGCGGGGGGGTGAAAAATGGCTGAGCCCATCCTGTCTCTCAACAAGGTGCACACCTACATCGAGCAGCACCACATCCTGCAAGGGGTGGACCTGAACTTCATGCCCGGCCGGGCCACGGTGCTCCTGGGGCGCAACGGCGCGGGTAAGTCCACCACCCTGCGCACGGTCATGGGCCTGACCCCGGCCTCCTCGGGAGAGATCACCCTCAAGGGCCGGGCGGTGCAGGCCATGAAGCCCTACGAGGTGGCCAAGCTGGGGGTGGGTTTCGTGCCCGAGGACCAGGCGGTGCTCTACACCCTGAGCGTGGAGGAGAACTTCCGCCTGGCCATGCTCAACGAGAACGAGACCACCTGGGCCCGCATGGAAACCATCTTCCAGCTGTTCCCGGACATGAAGAAGTTCTGGCGCTCCAAGGCGGGAGTGCTCTCTGGCGGGCAAAAGCAGATGCTGGCCATCGCCCGGGCCTTTGTCAACGACCACGACCTCTTGCTCATCGACGAGCCCTCCAAGGGCCTGGCCCCCATCGTGGTGGACCATCTCATCGAGTCCATCAACCACATCAAGAATCACACCACGGTGATCCTGGTGGAGCAGAACTTCTACATGGCCAGTCACATCGGGGTGGACTACTTCATCCTGGACGACGGGCGTACGGTGCACAACGGGCTCATGGCCGATCTGGTGCACGACGACAGGCTCAAACAAAAGTACCTAGGCATCGCCTGAGGAGCGCGAAGGCATGACTACCCAAACAGCCACGGCTGGATTGCAGGAACAAGGCGGCACGGATTTCAAGAAAATGGCGGTGTGGATCGCCTCGGTGGGCATCTGGTTTTTGCCCCTGTTATGGATAGACCCCACCACCTACGCGGTGCTCACCGTGGCCGGCCTGGCCATGGGCATGCTCATCTTCCTCACCGCCAGCGGGCTCACCCTCATCTTCGGGCTCATGGACGTTCTTAACCTGGCCCATGGCGCCTTCTTCGTGTGGGGAGCCTACGTGGGCTTCTCCCTGCTGAACGGCTTGCAACAGGTCGGCTGGGTTGAAGGCGCGAGCGCCGCCCAGAGCATCGGCTCGGTGCTCTTATGCCTGCTGGCCGCCCTGGTGGTGGGCGGGCTCATGGGCATCGTGCTGGAGAAGATGCTGGTGCGCCTCACCTACGGCAGCCACCTGAAGCAGATCCTCATCACCATGGGCGCCTCGCTGATTTTGGTGGAGGTACTCAAGGTGGTGTGGAGCCCCAACGACGAGGTGGTGATCGTGCCGGCGGCTTTCCAGGGAAGCTGGGAGGTCATGGACGTGATCGTCACCAAGTTCCGGGTGGTGGCCATCGTGGTGGGCCTGGCGGTGCTGGCGGGCATCCAGTTGGTGATGATGCGCACCAAGCTGGGCATCATCGTGCGGGCCGGGGTGGAAAACAAGGAAGTGGTGGAGACCCTGGGCTACAACATCCGCCGGGTGTTCACCGGCGTGTTCTGCGCCGGGGCGGCCCTGGCCGCGGTGGGCGGCACCATGTGGTCCATCTTCAAGGAGCAGATCCATCCGGCCATGGGCGAGGAGAACCTGATTTTCGCCCTCATCGTGGTGATCATCGGCGGCATGGGCTCGGTGACCGGGTCTTTCCTGGGAGCCATCATGGTGGGCCTGGCCTTCAACTACGTGGCCTACACCCTGCCTCCCCTGGCCCTGGGGGCCAACATCATGATCATGGCCGTGATCCTGCTGATCCGGCCCACCGGCCTCATGGGCAAGGAATAGGGCCATGGAAAGCAAGACTATGCAACCGACTCCCGTGCAACTGGAGCGTGAGAACCTGCGCCGGGTGCGTTTCACCCGCCCGGCCCTTTGGGTGCAGCTGGTGCTGTTGGCCTGCCTCATCGCGGGGCCCCTGGTGGTGCCCTCCTTCCGGGCCATGGACGTGATGACCAAGGTGATGATCTTCGCGGTGGTGGCCGCCTCCTACGACCTGATCCTGGGCTACACCGGCATCCTCTCCCTGGCCCATGTGACCTTTTTCGGCATCGGGGCCTACTCCATGGCCCTGGTGGTCTTCCACAGCGGCCAGGCCTCCTGGTACCACATCCCCGTGGCCATGGCCCTGGCGGTGGGCATCAGCGGGGTCTTGGCCGTGGCCCTGGCCTTCTTCTCCCTGCGGGTAAAAGCCATCTTTTTCACCATGATGTCCCTGGCCCTGGCCGAGTTCGTCTTCATCCTGGGCGACCAGTGGCACGACTTGACCATGGGAGAGGATGGCGTATCTTTCTCCCTGCCCGGCATCTTCAGCGTGAACTGGAGCGACGGCACCTTCTTGGGCGCGGCCCTCAACGGACGCCTGATGACCTACTATTTCATCCTGGTGGCCTCGGTGCTCCTGTTCATCGGCCTGGTGCGTTTCGTGCGCTCGCCGGTGGGAAGGGTGCTCAAGTCGGTGCGCGACAACGAGCAGCGCAGCACCGCCCTGGGCTACAAGACCTTCCACTACAAGGTGCTCAGCAACGTGTTCGGCTCGGTGGTCGCCTCCTTGGCCGGGGTGCTGTTCGCCATGTGGCTGGGGTACGTGAATCCCACCTCGGTGCTGGGCATCCCGGTGATGCTCAACGTGCTGTTGATGGTGATCATCGGCGGCATGGGCACCCTCTACGGCAGCATCATGGGCGCGGCCTTCATCCAGGTGGCCGAGGCCTGGCTGCCGGATTTGCAAAAGCTGGCCATGTTGCTTTTGCCGGGGGTGGAGGTGGCCCAACGCCTGGCCGAGCGCTGGATTCTCTACTTCGGGATTTTGTTCATCCTGGTGGTGATCTTCTTCCCCAAGGGCCTGGTGGGCACCGCCAGGGACGTCATAGCCCGGCGCAAGCTGCGCCTGGCCCAGAGGGACCACCAACCCGGCTTGTAGGCCGTAATCGGTAAGCAACCTCCCGCCGCCCGCGCGGCCGGTGGAACATAGAGGAAAAAGGTCATGCCGCAAGGACTGAGCATCAACAACCTTGAAGTCGGGCACACCCATCAGAAGACCATTACCATGACCGAGGAAATGATGATCTCCTTCACCCATTCCCTGGGAGACCATCAGTCCTTTCACCAGGACCCGGACATGGCCAAGGACACCTTTTTCGGACGTATCGTGGCCCCGGGCATGCTCACCGCCAGCCTGGTGGGCTTCGTGCTGGGCACCGAGTACCCCGGCCTGGGCACCATCTACGTGTCCCAGGAGCTCAACTTCACCAAACCGGTCTACGCCGGGGACGCTCTGACCATCTCGGTAACCGTGGAACAAGTTATGCCCAAGCGCAACCGGGTGCGGCTGGCCACCTTGGTGGAAAACCAGGACGGCCAAACGGTGCTCAAGGGGATGGCCGAGATCATCCCTCCCCTGCGCGACGTGGCGTGAGGACCTTAGCGTGAAACCTGAAAAAACCTACAGGCTGCCCGGCTCCGGCGGGGTCCAGATCCAGCTGGCCGAGTGGCCGGGCGACGGCCCGGCGGTCCTGGGCGTGCACGGCCTCACCGCCAACCTGCACTGCTACCAGCTTTTGGCCGAAGCCCTGCAAGGCCAAAACCGGGTGCTGGCCATGGACATAAGGGGGCGGGGGCTTTCGGACAAGCCGGCCACCGGCTACTCCCTGGATACCCACTGCCAGGACATCGCGGCGGTGATCAAGGGCCTGGGCCTAACGCGCCTCAGCCTCATGGGCCACTCCCTGGGGGCCTACATCTGCCTGGCCTTCGCCGCCAACTATCCCCAGATGGTGGACAAGCTGGTGCTCCTGGACGGCGGCGGCGAGCTGGCCTCATACCAGTGGACCAAGGTGAACGAGGGCATCGCGCCCTCGGTGGACCGCCTGGGCAAGGTCTTGCCGGACCGGGAGGCCTATCTGGACCTGGTGCGCCAGGCGCCCTACTTCAACCCCTGGAACCAGACCATGGCCGACTACTTCGAGTATGAGGTGGAAGAGGTTCCGGGAGGGGTGCGCTCGCGGGTGAGCCCGGACACCATCGAGGAGGAGCGGCGCAACCTGCGCTCGATCAAACCCTCCAGCTTTTTCCGCCAGGTGCTGTGCCCGGTGCTGATCGTGCGGGGGGGCAAGGGCATGCTGCAGAAAGACGACGTGCTGCTGCCCGGCGACGCATTGGAGCGCATGCTTAGGGAGATGGACCGGGCCAAGGTGGTGGACCTGCCGGACGCGGACCACTTCACCCTGATGTTCCAGCCCAACCCCAAGCGGGACCAGGCCCTGCGGGAGTTCCTGGCCCCGGTCTAGGCGGCCGTCCCCCGAGTTTACCGGAGCCGCTCCCCCGCGAAGATACGTCAGGATGCGGTTGGCGGCTGCCGGGTTATGTTGTCTTTGAGCACGCGCTTTAATATCTTGCCCGCCGCCGAGCGGGGCAGGTCCGGCACCACCACGAAAGCCTTGGGCACCTTGAAGCCCGACAAGCGCTCCCGGAGATAGGCCCTCAGCTCCTCGGGGTCCAGCTCGGCCCCCGGCTTGGGCACGATCACCGCGGTGACCTGTTCGCCGTATTCCCGGTCGGGCAGTCCCACCACGGCGCATTCGGCCACCTCGGGCCGCTGGTAGAGCAGTTCCTCGACCTCACGGGGGTACACGTTCTCCCCACCGGTGATGATCATGTCCTTGATACGGTCCACGATGTACAGGTAGCCGTCTTCGTCCAGATGGCCCACGTCGCCGGAGCGGAACCAGGGGCCCCGGAAGGCCCGGGCGGTCTCCCCGGGGCGGTTCAAATAGCCCTTCATGATGTTGGGCCCCTGGATGCAAATCTCGCCGTCGCGGCCCTGGGGCAGGAGGTTGCCCTCCTGGTCCATGATGGCCACCTCCACCGACCCCACCGGGGTGCCCACCGAGCCCACCTTGTGGCGGTAGTAGTGGTTGTAGGTGACCATGGAGGCGGACTCGGTCATGCCGTAGGCCTCGTGGATGTCCAGCCCCGAGACCTCTTTCCACTCCCGCACCACCTCCAGGGCCATGCTGGCCGCCGCCGAAAAACAGTAGCGCACCTTGCCCAGGCGCTCCTTGAGGTTGTCCTGGCCCAGCAGGCGCAGATAAACCGTGGGCACGGCGTAAAATTTGGTGACCTCGCCCCGGCCGAAGGCGGCCAGCACCTCCTCAAGGTCAAAGGCGGGCATCATCTCCAGGCAACCGGCGGTGAGGATGGTGGAGAGCATCACGTGCACCTGGCCGAAGACGTGGTGCAAGGGCAAAAAGCACAGCACCCGGTCCTCATGGTCGGAGCGCTCCTGGCGGGCCACGTTATGGGCCGAAACCATGAGGTTTTCATGGGTGAGCATCACCCCCTTGGGAGTGCCGGTGGTGCCCCCGGTGTAGAGCACCGCGGCCACGTCGTAGCGCTCGCGCTCCACGGCCTGGAACTCGCCGTCGCCCAGGGCCAGAAGCGCCTCGTAGGTAATGTCCCCGCCGGGGGCCACGATCTTAGTCCCGCCCAGCCCCTGGCGGGAGCCCAGGGCGGTCAGCTTTTCCTGAGTGGTGAACAATACCTTGGGGTTGCAGTCGGCCAGCAGGGGCCGCAGCTCGCCCGGGGCCATCCCGGCGGCCAGGGTCACCGCCGCGCCCCCGGCCTTTATGGCCCCGAAGTAGGCGGCCAGCCACGGCTTGCCGTTGGGCAGGCACAGGGCCACGTGATCCCCCGGCTCCAGCCCCAGCCCCACCAGGGCCCCGGCCACCCGGTTGCTTTCCGCTTCCAGGGCGGCGTAGGTGGTGGCGTGGCCCCGCTCCACCAGGGCGGGGAATTCAGGGAAAAAGCGGGCCGCTTGCTCCAGGTTGCGGGCCAAGTTCATGGTTCGCTCCTCCAGCCGGGGGGACGCGCTCGGTTGTCTACAATTCGCCACGGCAGGTGGGAGCCAATATCGCCTTTGCCCATCCGCGCTGCCGACACCCCCCTAGCATCAATATCAGATTGGTTAAAATAAGCAACGCCCACCGCGCAGCCCATGAAACCTGACGCTTGCGAAGCACACCACCGGCGGCCGCCAAGGTTACGCGTCATAACCTCCAAGGGCCACGGCCTTTTCCTTGTTTCGGTGATTGGTTGAACCTAGTGATTGTGTTAGCCTACTTCGTATAGAAAAGCGCCGGGTTACAATCGGCGTTCTTTTGGGTAAACCAGGCGAGGCCCCGGCTGATGATCTTCTGGGATTTGATATATAACGCGGCCTTGTTGCTCTCCCTGGGCATCTTGTATTTTGTGGTGGCCCGCCGCTGGCCCCAGGCCCAGATCACCGGACAGGTGGTGCGGGGCCTGCTCTTCGGGTTCATCGCCCTGGCGGTGATGGCCGGTCCCATTGTGCTGGTGCCCGGCCTGGTCTTCGACACCCGTACGGTGCTGTTGTCGGTGGCCGGGCTGTTCGCCGGGCCCCTGGCCGCGCTCATCGCCGTGGTCATGACCGGGGCCATACGGCTGTGGGCCGGCGGGGTGGGGGTCCCCCCCGGCATTTTGACCATCGTCACCTCGGCGGGCATCGGGGTCATCTTTTTTTATTGGAGAAAACGCGACCCGGCGGTCACCCGGCTCCCCAGGCTCTACGCATTCGGACTGGTAGTGCACGTGGTAATGCTGCTGTGCATGTTCTCCCTGCCCCTGCCCCTGGCCCTGAAAACCTTGAAGGAAATCTCCCTGCCGGTGATCGTGATCTACCCTCTGGTCACCCTGCTCCTCTCCTGGCTGCTGCTGGAGGGGGAAAAGCGCATCCAGGTGGAGGCCGGGCTGGAGAAAAGCGAAAACCGCTTCCGCACCCTGGCCGAAAACGTCCCCGGCGTGGTCTACCGCTGCCAGGTGGCCCCGCCCTACTCGGCCGACTACATGAGCGAGGACATCCAGGAGCTTACCGGCTTTCCCGCAAAAAATTTCACCTCCGGCGGCGGGCAGAGCCTAAACCAACTCATCGCGCCCCAGGACCGGGAGCAGGTGACCGCCCTGGTCCGGGAGGCGGTGCGCCTGCGCCGGCCCTTCAACCTGGAGTACCGCATCCAGCGGGCGGACTGCGACTCACGCTGGGTTTACGACCGGGGGCAGGCCTTTTACAGCCCAGAGGGCGAGCCCCTGTGGCTGGACGGGGTGCTTTTGGACATCACCGCCGCCAAGCAGGCCGGGGAGGAACTGCGCCAGGCCAAGGAAATGGCCGAGCACTACCTGCACATGGCCGGGACAATTCTGCTGAGCCTTGACCAGGAAGGCAAAATCCTGCTGCTCAACCAAAAGGGCTATGAAATCCTTGGCTACCAAGACGGAGAGCTGCTGGGCCGGAACTGGTTCGAGGCCTGCCTGCCGCCGTCCTGGGGCGAGCAGGTGCGCGACACCCTGGTGGCCGCCATGCGGGGCGAAAAGGCCCTTGATGAATATTACGAAAACCCGGTGCTGACCAAATCCGGTCAGGAGCGGACCGTGGCCTGGCACAACTCCCTGCTGCGCGACCGGCAGGGCAAGGCCTACGCTCTGTTGAGCTCCGGCGAGGACATCACCGACCGCCGCCTGGCCGAGGAAAACTTGCGCCGTATCAGCGGGGAGTTGGACCGCTTCTTCACCCTGGCCCAGGATCTGCTGTGCATAGCTGACCGCAACGGCGTCTTGCGGCGAGTCAACCAGGAATGGACCAGGACCCTGGGCTATTCTCAGGATGAGTTGCAGGGCCGCTCGGTGATGGATCTGGCCCACCCCGAGGACCGCCAAGCCACGGCCCAGGCCCTAAAGCGGCTCAGCGGTCAGCGGCCCATCCTGGGCTTTGTAAACCGCTGCCTGGCCCGGGACGGGAGCACCCGCTGGCTGGAATGGCGGGCCGTGGCCGCGGACGAGATGATCTTCGCCTCGGCCCGCGACATAACCCAACGTATTTTGGACGAAGCGGAAAGGGAGCGCCTGGAAAACCAACTGCGCCAATCGCAGAAGCTGGAGGCCATCGGCACCCTGGCCGGGGGAATCGCCCACGATTTCAACAACGTGCTCTCGGCCATCATGGGCTACACCGAACTGGCCCAGGCGGGGCTGGCCACGGGCAACCAGCCCATCTTGGAGCTGTCCAACGTAATGGCCGCCGCGGCCAGGGCCAGGGACCTGGTGCGCCAGATACTCTCCTTCAGCCGCCAGAGCGGGCGCAAGCTCCAGCCCCTGGAGCTGAGCCCCCTGATCAAAGAGGCCCTGAGCATGATCCGGGCCTCCATTCCCTCCACCATAGCCATCGAGGACAATCTCCAAGCCCAAGGGCATCGGATTTTGGCCGACCCGGTTCAGATACACCAGGTGCTCATGAACTTGTGCACCAACGCCTACCAGGCCCTGAATGAGAACGGCGGAATCATCCAGGTGAACCTCGACATGGTGAATCTGGACGACCCGGCGGAGCGGGAGTACCTGGGCCTGGAGGGCGGCGACTACCTGCTGCTCACCGTGAGCGACAACGGGCCGGGCATGGACGAGCAGACCAGGGAACGGATCTTCGAGCCCTTTTTCACCACCAAGGAAGCGGGCAAGGGCACTGGCATGGGCCTTTCCGTGGCCCACGGCATCGTCAGCGCCCACCAGGGGGCCATCAAGGTGGAGAGCAGCCCGGGACAGGGCGCCAAGTTCATGGTTTATCTACCAGTATTCACGGGAAATGAGCAGGTCGCGCCCTCCCCGGAGCCTTCCTCGCCCACCAGCGGCAAGGGCCGCATCCTGCTGGTTGACGATGAAAAGGCCCTGGTGGAGGTGGGGTGCCGCTCCCTGGAGCGCCTGGGATACCAAACCACCGGAACCACCTCGGCCGAGGAGGCCTTGCGGATATTCACCGACGATCCCCGGGCCTTCGATCTGGTCATCACCGACTACGCCATGCCCGGCATGAACGGCATCAAGCTGGCCGAGCTGCTGCTTGCCGTGCGCCCGGACGTTCCCGTCATCCTGTGCACCGGATACAGCGAACCCCTCTCGGCCCAGCAAGCCAAGCGCGTGGGCATCGGCCAACTGATCATAAAGCCTATAAATTTGGCCGAACTGGGCCGGGCCGTGGACCATGCCCTGAACCCCGGTCCCAAGTAACTCCCCGCCAGACATACCTATTTACAAAACTGTATCCAAAAATTCATTTGACAAACAAAGGGCGAATCTGTATTGATTGAGTAATCACTCAGCTTTCTGATATTCAGCATCCCAAAAAAACGTCCAGGGAAGATAGAAGTCGGAGAGAGCCCTGAGCAGAGGCTCTCCGGTGTTCGACGGAAAGTAGCCAATGTCTCGCAAACAAGACATTATAGACGCCGCCACGGAGCTTTTCTCCCAGAACGGCTACCATGCCACCTCCACTCATCAGGTGGCCAAGCTGGCCGAGGTTTCCGAAGGCATCATCTTCTACTATTTCAAGACCAAAGAAGACATACTCCTTGAGATTTTCTACGACTCCTTTGACAAGTTTCTCGAGGATTTCAAGCGGATACTGGACGAAGCCCCCACCGGCCTGGCGGTCCTGCGCGCCTGGGTGGGGCTCCATTTCGAGGCCATAGACAGCCGCGCCAAGAACATCCTGTTGCTGGTGAGGGACTTTCCCGCCGGCCTGATCAACGAGGACTCCCCCCATAGGGAGGGGATATTGCAGCGCGTGAGCAGATTGAACCAATACCTGATCGCGGCCATCAAAAAGGGCCAAAAGGACGGTTCGGTGGGCCCCTGCGACCCGGAGACCTCCGCCATGGTCTTGCGCAGCCTGCTGATCGGCGCCACCAGGCTGGCCCTTTTGGAAGCCCCCCAGAGCGAGAGTTTTCCGGACGCGGTATGGGAATTTTGCCGGTGCGCCCTTAACCCCAACCCCAGCCAAGCTTAATTTCAGGAAGAAACGGCTATGCCCAAGGTTCGTTACATCGCTTTACTTTGCCTGGTTTGCCTGTTGCCCTCCCTGGCGGCGGCGGCCGACGACCCACCCATCCCCAAAGTGGAAAAGGGCGTCCCCCTGAGCCTGGAGGGGGCCCTGGTCCGAGGCATCGAAAACAACCTGGACCTCAAGATGGTGCAGGTGCGGGTGCCCGCCAGCCAGGAAGAGGTGATCATCCAGGAGGCCCAGTTCGATCCCTCCCTGGACGCATCGGTGGGCAGCGGCGAGGACCGCCTCCCCAGCAACTCGGCTTACTACTGGGGAGACCATGAAAAGCTGGGGCTCAACACCGCCACGGTGGGAGTGAGCAAGCGCTTCCAGACCGGCTTGCAGTCGCGGGTTGGGGTGGAGACCATGGGTGTGGACAGCAACGCAGTGACCAACGAGGTGAACCCCGCCTACCGCACCTATCTGGTGTTGGACCTGACCCAGCCCTTGTTCAAGGGCGCGGGCACCGAGGTCAACACAGCCGGCCTGCGCATCTCCAAGAAGCAGGAGAAGCAGACTCAGTTCCAATACCTCAACCAGGCCCAGGGCCTGGCCAACAAGGTGGAGCGCACCTATTACCTGCTTTCCCTGGCCCACGTGGTCTTGCGCCACCGCATCGAGTCGCGCCACCTGGCCAGCGGCCTTTTGCAGGGCAACCGGGAGAAGTTCAAGGCCGGGGTGGTGCCCATCACCGAGGTGCAGGAGGCCGAGACCGCGGTGGCCTCGCGCGACGAGAAGATCGTCCTGGCCCAGCAGCAGATGGAGACGGTGTCCAACCAGCTCAAGGACCTCCTGGAGATACGCTCCGGCGACGCCTTGTACATGAGCACCATCCGGCCCCAGGACCTGGCCGGGCCCAACCAGGCCTTTCCGAACCTGCCCGAGGCCATGAGCGTGGCCCTGAAACACCGCCCGGACCTGTTGGCCCAAAAGGTGGAGTTGGACAAGCTTGACATCCGCCTATCCTATCTGCAGAACCAGCGCCTGCCTCAGATCGACCTGGCCGCCAGCCTGGCCATGAACGGCCTGGCCGGCACCGAGACCGAGGTGGGCAGCGCCGCGGGCAACCCCTACGTCGGCAACTACTCCGACTCCTGGAACAGCATGGCCGACGGCGACGGTTACAACTGGTTCGTGGGCCTCAGGCTCACCTATCCCCTGGGCAACCGCGAGGCGAACAGCCGCTACCGCGTGGCCGGCTGGGAGCGCAAGCGTGCCCTGTACCGCCTCAAGCGCATGGAAGGCACCACCGAGACCGAGCTCAAAAACGCCCTGGTCACCCTGCGCCGCAGCCTGGAGCGGGTGCAGGTGGCCGACCGCTTTCAAAAACTGGCCGAGACCAATCTCCAGCAGGAGATGCGCCGCCTGGACGAGGGGCTTTCGGATTCCTTCCGTATTTTGGATTTCCAGAACAACGTGATCGAGGCCCGCATCCGCAAGGCCATCGCCTTGACCGACTTCAATCAAGGCCTTGCCGACCTCCACATGGCCATGGGGGACAACCTGACCCGCTTTAAAATTATTCCCAAGATGAACCCGGAGGATAAGGTCAATGTCCGTTAAGAGAACTCCCCTGAGCTTAACCGTCCTAGCCCTGGCCCTGACCTTGCTCTGGGTGACCGCCGGCTGCGGGAGCGAGGAAAAGAAAACCCAGGTTGTCGCCCCCACGGCCACGGTGGTGACCCTGGGAGAGCTCACCTCTCGGCGGGTGGAGAGCGTGCTTAACCAGGTGGGCACCATCAACTCGCCCAAGATGATCACCATCCGCTCGGAGATAGCCGCTCCGGTGGAAGAGATTCTTTTCAAGGAGGGCGTGGAGGTCAAAACGGGCACCCTGCTGGTCAAGCTGGACGCGGCCAAGGTGCGCGCGGACATGCGCAACCTGGAGCAGCGCATCCAACAGCTCAAGATCCGCCTGGCCCACCAGAAACGCAACCTGGAGCGCAACCGGCCCCTGGTCAAGGACAGGCTGGTCTCCCAGATGAAGTACGACGACCTGGAGACCGAGATCGCCCTGGCTCAGGCCGCCCTGGCCCAAGCCCAGGCCGACATGTCCCGGCAAAAGGAAATGCTCTCCGACACCGAGATCCTGGCCCCCTTTGACGGGGTGGTGGGTTCCAAGGACCTGTCGGTGGGCGACTACCTCAAGGCCGGCGAGCCGGTGGTGCGGTTGGTGAGCCTGAACCCCCTGGAAATGGAGTTCTCGGTGCCCGAGCGCTTCAAGGCTGGGATCTTCAAGGGCCAGGAGGTGAGCATCTTCACCGTGGCCTACCTCGGCCGCAAGTTCGTGGGCAAGATTTCCTTCATCTCCCCGGTGGTGGACTCCAAGACCCGCTCCTTCAAGGTCAAGGCCACGGTGGACAACACCCAGCACCTGCTCAATCCGGGCATGTTCGGCCGCCTCAAGGTAACCGTGGACGTGCGCGAAAACGCGGTGTGCGCCCCCTGGTCCAGCATCATCCAGACCGAAAAGGAGACCTACATCTTCCTGGTGGTGGACGGCAAGGCCAAGAAGGTTCCGGTCACCCTGGGGCAGATCGAAAACCAGTGGGCCGAGATCATCCACCCACCGCTAAAGGCCGGAGCCAAGGTGATCCTGGAAGGCAAGTTCATGGTCAAGGACGGCGGCCAGGTGCGTGAGGCCGAACTGAAAAACGGGGCCAAGCCCGCCGGCGGCCAGGCCGGAAAGTAGGGGGGAGCCATGTTCCTTACCGACTTTTCCATCCGGCGGCCGGTGGCGGCGACCATGATGGTCACCGCCCTGGTGGTGTTCGGGCTCATAGGCATGACCCGCCTGGGCGTGTCGCTGTACCCGGACGTGGACTTCCCCATGGTCACCGTGACCACGGTGTGGGAGAACGCCCGCCCCGAGGAGGTGGACAACGAAATCACCGACAAGCTCGAGGACGCCATCAGCTCGGTGAGCGGCATCAAGCACATCAACTCGGCCAGCATGCAGGGCAAAAGCCGCATCGTGGTTGAGTTTGAGCTGAGCAAGGACGTGGACGTGGCCGCCCAGGAGGTGCGCGACAAGATATCCACCAAGCTGCGCGAGTTGCCCACCGAGGCCGAATCGCCGGTCATCGACAAGCTGGACATCAACGCCCAGCCCATCATCTGGCTGGCGGTGCGCGGCCCCCAGGCCATCGAGACTTTGACCAAGGTAGCCGACGAGCAGCTCAGGCCCATGATCCAGAAGATCCAGGGCGTGGGCGAGGTGCGCGTGGGCGGGGCGCGGGAAAAAGAGGTCCACGTCTGGCTGGACCGCGAGCGCCTGGCCGCCTACGGCCTGGGGGTCAACGACGTGATCAACGCCCTCATGCGCGAGCACGTGGAGATCCCAGGCGGCAAGATCGAGTCCAAGGACAAGGAGTTCCTCATCCGCACGGTGGGCGAGTTCCCCACCCCAGAGGCCTTCAACCGCATGATCGTGGCTTTCAAGGAGGGCTACCCGGTGCGCCTGGAGGACGTGGGCACGGCCCGCTCGGCCCGCGAGGAAAGCGTGGGCGTGGCCCGCTTCACCACCAAGGACACCGGCGGCATGCGTACCGTGGGCCTGGGCATCTCCCCGCGCTCCGGGGCCAACGAGGTGGCCATCGCCCAAAAGGTGCACCAGGTGCTGCCCGAGCTCCGACGCATGGCTCCCGAAGGCATCATCATCGACGTGGCCACCGACACCACCATCTTCACCGAGCAGTCCATCGACGAGGTGCAGTTCCAGCTCCTGTTGGGCGCCATCATCGCCGCGCTGATTATTTTCCTGTTCCTGCAAAACCTGCGCACCACCATCATCAGCGCGGTGGCCATCCCCACCAGCATCATCAGCACCTTCGCCTGCATGTATTGGATGGGCTTCACCATGAACAACATGTCCATGCTGGCCCTGGTGACCGCGGTGGGTTTGGTCATCGACGACGCCATCGTCATGGTGGAGAACATCTTCCGCCACCGCACCGAACTCAAGCAGGGGGCGATGGAAGCGGCCTTCGAGGGCTCTTCGGAGATCGCCTTCGCGGTGGTGGCCACCACCGTGGCCTTGGGCGGCGTATTCTTGCCCGTGGCCTTCATGGGCGGCATGGTGGGCCAGTTCTTCTACGAATTCGCCGTCACCCTGGCCTTCTCGGTGGCCTGCTCCACCTTCGTGGCGCTCACCGTGGTGCCCATGCTCTCGGCCCGCTTCCTTACCGTGAAGGAAACCACCAACGGGGTGTTCAACCTGTTCAACCGGGTCATGGAAGCCACCAGCGCCTACTACCGGCGTCTGGTCACCTGGTGCCTGCGCCACCGCCTGTCGGTAATGGCCATGGCCCTGGTGGCCCTGGTGATCGGCGGCTGGGTGTTCACCATGCTGGGCAAGGAGTTCATCAGCGCCGAGGACGAGGGGCGCTTCATGGTGCGCCTGGAAACCCCCCTGTCCTATTCCCTGGAGAAGACCGACTCGGTGCTGCACCGATTGGAAAACGAGATGATCAAGATCCCCGAGGTCGATCACTTCTTCTCGGTGTCCGGTTATGACGGGGCCAACAAGGCCATCGCCATGGTGACCCTGACCCCCAAGGCCGACCGCAAGCGCTCCCAGACCCAGGTGCAGGTGGCGGTGCGCGGCATGCTGCGTGGGCTTCCCGACGTGCGCGGCACGGTGTCGAGCATCTCGCCCCTGGGGGCGGGCTCGCGCAACGAGGACATCCAATTCGTCATGCAGGGCCCGGACCTGGACAAGATCGACCAGTATTCCCGCGAGCTCATGGAGAAGCTGGAGAACACTCCGGGCTACGTGGGCATCACCCGCAACCTGGAGATCGGCAAGCCCGAGGTGAGGGTCAGGATAGACCGCGCCCGCGCGGCCGACGCCGGGGTGAGCGTGCGTGAAGTGGCCAACGCGGTGGCCGCCCTGCTGGGCGGAGTCAAGACGGTGGACTTCCGCGAGGGCGGCAAGAGTTACGACGTGCGGGTGCGCCTGATGGAGGACCAGCGGGTGCTGCCCCAGGATGTGCAGCGCATCTGGATGAGGGCCAATGACGGACGCCTGTTGGACGTGTCCAACTTCGTCACCCTGGAGCAGGGCGTGGGCCCCAACATCATCAACCGTCTGGACCGCAGCCGCTCGGCCACCATCTACGCCAACCTGGAGGGCAAGCTGTTGGGCGAGGCCATGCCCGAGGTGCAGGCCATGGCCGACAAGATCCTGCCCGACGGCTACTCATCTTCCTTCGTGGGCAGGGCCGAGGCCTTTGCCGAAACCATCGGCTACATCGCCTTCGCCTTTATCCTGGCCATCGCCCTCACCTACATGGTGTTGGCCGCCCAGTTCGAGAGCTTCGCCCACCCCTTTGCCATCATGATGGGCCTGCCGCTGTCGTTCATCGGGGCCTTCGGCCTGTTGTTTATCATGGGCAACAGCTTCAACCTGTTCTCCATGATCGCCCTGATCCTGCTGGTGGGCTTGGCCACCAAAAACGGCATTCTGCTCATCGACTACACCCGGCAGCTGAGGGAAAAGGGCATGAGCGCCCACGAGGCGCTGATCGAGGCGGGGGCCACCCGGCTCCGGCCCATCCTGATGACCGCGGTGTCCACCATCGGCGGCGTGCTGCCGGTGGTGCTGGCCCTGGGCGTGGGCTCCGAGAGCCGCCAGCCCATGGCCGTGGCCATCGCCGGAGGCATGGTCTCCTCCACGGTGCTGACCCTGCTGGTGGTGCCGGTGGTTTATTCCTACTTGGATCAGTTCGCCAACTGGAAGCTGATCCGCAGGATACAGCACCGTTTCATGGCTCCGGACGCCATCAAGAGCAGCCAAGGCAAGCAAGTGTAGTGAGCGCCCCGAGCAGGTATACAGGTAAAGAGGCATGGCTCAGTTGTTGAAGGCCCTGACGACGATAATCTCCCTGGCCGCCGGTTTGCTGGCGGCCAGGGAAGTTTACATGCTGCTGCCCTCCTGGGAGGGCGAGACCTGGCCTTGGGTGGCCCTGGACGTTGGGTTCCTGTTTCTGGCCTTTGTTATGATTACCGGCCTGATCTATTATCTGCTGAGCGACATGGCGCGTTGGCTGCTCCAAAGAAACAACCGGCCGCCGAGAGCATGAGCCCCGGCTCCAGAAAATAGATCGTTTTGGGGGCCACCAATTTGATTCCCCAACTCCGAAGAGGGAGAAGCGACCGTGATTAAAAGCCGCGTAATTACCGCCTTGGCCGTCGCCTTGATCTGCTGCCTGGGATGGGCCGGAACCAGCCAAGCCTTTGACCTGGGCGGGTGGATGGTGCCCCAGGTGGGGGGGCTCAAATACAACCTGAATTACGACTTCAGCTACTCCCCTGACCGGCAGGTGGAGGGCCAGGACACCGACATGGGCTACACCAGCCAGACCGGCCGTTTCCTGGCTCCGCTATGGCAAAACTCTCGCGACGAGTTGGCCCTGCACGGCCGGGCCTCCTACATGTCCATAGACTCCTCGGCCATCCTGCCCGGCAGCGGGCGCGCCTTCCCCGAGGACCTCTACGACCTGCGCCTGGGGGCCACCTACCGCCACAAGATGGACCGGGGCTGGGTGTTCGGCGGCGAGTTCACCGTGGGCTCGCCCAGCGACAAGCCCTTTAACAAGTTCGACGACACCTCCATATCGGCCACCGCCACCCTGCTGACCCCTCAGGGCAAGTCGCACCGCTGGTTGTTCCTCATCAACTACTCCAACACCCGCGACTTCCTGGCGGGCATCCCCATCCCCGGCGTGGCCTATGCCTACATGCCCGACAAAAACCTGAACATCCTGGTGGGCCTGCCCCTGGCCAGCATCCGCTACAAGCCCGCCCCCAAGTGGACCCTGAGCGGCCTGTACATCTACCCCCGCACCATCATCAGCAGCGCGGCCTACCGCCCGGTGCACTGGGTGGAGGGCTTCGTGGGCTTCGACTGGACCTATCAGCGCTGGTTCCTGAGCGACCGCACCGACGACAAGGACCGCCTGTTCTTCTACCAAAAGGAGGCCAAGGCGGGGCTCAAGTTCTTTTTACCCAAGGACCTGCTGCTCAAGCTCACCGCCTCCTACGCCTTTGACCGCCTGTGGTTCCAAGGCGACGACTGGGACGACCGCGACCAGGACCGCGTGGATTTGGAAAACGGCTACATCTTCAGCGCCATGATCAACTGGCGTTTTTAGGCCCCACGCCGCGATAAAAACAAAGGACCGCGCCTTCCCGCAGGAGGGCGCGGTCCTTTCGTTTTCGGACAGGTACGAGGCTATTTCTTTTTAGGGGCGGCCTTCTTTTTCTTGGCGGCCTTCTTCTTGGCCGGTTTCAGCTTGGCCACCATCTCGTCCACTTCCTCGGCTCCGTTGGCCAGCCACTTCTCCTCGGCGGGCTCCAGGATCTTGAGCAAACGCAGGAACTCTCCGGCGTGCTCCTTCTCCTCGTCGGCAATGTCTTGCAGCACCGCGGCGGCCAGCTTGTTGGTGGTGGCGTCGGCCAGGGCCTCGTAGAGATGGATGGCCTCCTGCTCGGCGGCCAGGGAAAGGCGGATGGCCCGAGCCAGCTCGCGGTCTTTCATCTTGCGGCCCGGCGTCATTCCGGGGAAGGGATTCATGAACTCAGGCATGAAGACTCTCCTTTCGTCTCATATAACGGAGGGGCGGCGTCCTATGGGTGCTTGGTTAAAATCGTCTTTAGTTGATTATAGGCGCGATACCGCTCCGGTTCAAATAGGACCGCTTGACGCCCCTTGGCCCCTGGCCTAAAGTAGCCCCACCGATTCAGCGCGAGGACAAGGCAATGAGCCAACCACAACCACCGGCCGACTTGAAAGCCTTCAGCCAGGGCATCGCCGCCCTTTGGCAGCGCTGCGACGCGGCCTTTGCCCAGGTGGCCGCCTCCTTCCCGGCCGAGGTGCGCTGCGGATCGGGTTGCGACAACTGCTGCCACGCGGTGTTCGACCTCACCCCGGCCGAGGCGTTGGCCCTGGCCCTGGCCTTCCGTCGCCTGCCGCGCAACGCCCGCCGGGAGGCCCTGCGCCGGGCCGAAAAGGCGGAGGCCCTGTTCGACCAAGTGGCCCGCCAGGCCCTGGAGCAATCGCCCGAAGAGCGCCTCATGACCTTCAGCCGGGCGCGGGTGGCCTGCCCTCTCTTGGAAAAGGGCCGCTGCCTGCTCTACGCCTCGCGCCCCCTCACCTGCCGCCTGTACGGCATACCCGTGGCCAGCGGCGACGAGGCCCACGTCTGCCCCCGCTCGGGATTCGACCAGGGCGAAAGCTATCCCACCGCCGGGTGGGACATGGTGCAGGCCGAGGCCCTGCGCCTCAGCCGCACCGCCCTGGAGCTGGCCCCCCAGTTGGGGGACGAGCGCCGCGACCTGGCCCGGGTGCTGCGCTGGGCCCAGGCCCAGGCCTTGACCCTGGAAGCGCTGGAAGCCTAATCTTAAATTTCAAGGGCCCACCGGCCCCATTACTATTGGATTGAGGAGGGCGCCTTTGGCCGCCAAGCCCACCCTATATCTGCTGGACGCCTCCAGCTACATCCACCGCGCCTTTCACGCCATAAGAAACCTGACCACCAGCGACGGGGTGCCCACCGGCGCGGTGTACGGCTTCGTGCAGATGCTCCTCAAGGTGCTGGACGAGGCTCAGCCCAGCCACCTGGCCGTGGTCTACGACGCCAAGGGCCCCACCTTTCGCCACAAGCTCTACGAACCCTACAAGGCCAACCGCCCGCCCCTGGACCCGGCGCTGAAGGCCCAGATGCCCCTGGTGCGCCAGGTGGTCACCGCCTTGAACCTCCCGGCGGTGGAGATGGAAGGGTACGAGGCCGACGACCTCATGGCCACCCTGGCCCGCCAGGCCACGGAGCAGGGCTACAAGGTGGTGCTGGTCACCGGCGACAAGGACATGTCCCAGCTGGTGACCCCGGACGTGACCATGTGGGACACCATGAAGGAGTTGCGCCTGGGGCCGGGCGAGGTGCTGGAGAAAATGGGGGTGGCCCCGGAGCTGGTGGTGGATTTGCAGGCGCTGACCGGCGACAGCACCGACAACATCCCCGGCGTGCCCGGCGTGGGGCCCAAGACGGCGGTGAAGCTTTTGAACGAGCACGGCGACCTGGATTCGGTCCTGGCCGCCGCGCCGGAGATGAAGAAGTCCAAGCTCAAGGAAAACCTCCTGGCCCACGCCGACGACGCCCGCATGAGCCGAGAGCTGGCCCGTTTGGCCGACGACGCGCCGCTCAAGTTCTCGCCCGAGGTGTTCGCCATGGCCCCGCCGGACCCGGAGGTGATCACCCCGGTGCTGGCCCAGCTGGAGTTCACCTCGTTGATGAAGCAGTTCGCGCCCCAGCCCGCGGCCAGCGAGGGCGACTACCGTTTGGTGGTGGAGCCGGGGGATCTGGAGGCCGAGATCGCCAAGGCCCGCCAAAAGGGCAAGGTGTCCATCGACACCGAGACCACCAGCATCGACGCCATGGCCGCCGAGCTGGTGGGCTTCTCCCTGTGCACCAAGAAAGGCGAGGCGGTGTACGTGCCCGTGGGACACCAGCTCCCGGACGGCGAAAAGCAGATGGACCTGGAGCAGGCCCTGGAGCTGCTGCGCCCCCTGTGCGCCGATCCCCAGGTGGCCAAGATAGGCCAGAACCTCAAGTACGATCACATCGTCCTGACCAGGGCGGGCGCGCCGCTGGTGAACATCGCCTTTGACACCATGGTGGCCAGCTATCTCCTTAACCCCGGCAAGACCTCCCACGGCCTGGCGGCCATCGCCGCCGAGTTCCTGGGGCGTAGCGTAATCCCCTACGAGGAGGCGGTGGGCGGCAAGAACAAGAGCTTCGCCTTTGCCGAGCTGGACAAGGCCACCCCCTATGCCGCCGAGGACGCGGACGTGGCCTGGCAGGCGGCCAGGGTGTTGGGGCCGCGCCTGGAAGAGGCGGGCCTGGAGCCATTGTTCCTGGATTTGGAGATGCCCCTGGTGCCGCTGTTGGCCCAGCTGGAGATGAACGGGGTCAAGCTGAACGTGGACGCCCTGAACGAGTTGAGCAAGGAGCTGGGCGGGCAGTTGACCGAGCTGGAGGCATCCTGCTACAAACTGGCCGAGCACGAGTTCAACCTGAATTCGCCGTCCCAGTTGGCCACGGTGCTCTTCGAGGAGCTGGGCCTGCCCCAGGTGAAAAAGACCAAGAAGAAGACCGGCTACTCCACCGACGTGACCGTGCTGACCATCCTGGCCGCCCAGCATCCCCTGCCCGCCGAGATATTGAACTACCGCACCTTGAACAAGATCAAGGGCACCTACGTGGACACCCTGCCCCTACTGGTGCACCCGGAAACCGGCAGGGTGCACACCAATTTCAACCAGGCGGTGACCGCCACCGGGCGGCTGTCCTCCAGCGACCCCAATCTGCAGAACATCCCGGTGCGCACCGAGCTGGGTATGCGCATCCGCGGGTGCTTCATCACCGAGCCGGGCATGGTGATGCTCAGCGCCGACTACTCCCAGATCGAGCTACGGGTGCTGGCCCACCTGAGCCGCGACCCGCTGCTCTTGGAGGACATGGCCCAGGGCCTGGACGTGCACACCCAGACCGCGGCGCGCCTGTTCGACGTGATGCCCGGCCTGGTGACCAAGGAGATGCGCGCCCGGGCCAAGACGGTGAACTTCGGGGTGCTCTACGGCATGAGCGCCTTCCGCCTGGCCCGGGAGCAGGGCGTAAGCAACAAGGAGGCCCAGGACATCATCAGCAAGTACCTGGGCCGCTACGCGGGCATCGCCATGTTCCAGCAAACCAATCTGGCCTCGGCGCGGGACAAGGGCTATGTCACCACCCTCTTGGGGCGGCGGCGCTTCTTGCCAGCCATCAACTCCAGCAACCGCATTGCCCGCGAAGGGGCCGAGCGCATCGCGCTGAACACCCCCATCCAGGGCACGGCGGCGGACCTCATCAAGTTGGCCATGCTCAGGGTGGCGGAGATGATGGCCGCCGAGTTCCCCGAGGCCCTGATGATCCTGCAGGTGCACGACGAGCTGGTGTTCGAGGTTCCCGAGAAGCAGGTGGAGCAGTTCGCCGAGCGGGTGCGCCAGGAGATGGAAGGGGTGTACCAGCTGGCCGTGGAGCTGAAGGTGGACATCGGCTGGGGGGCTAACTGGGCCGAGGCGCACTAGCGCGCAGGGGGGAGCATGGCCGTGGGCACTTCACCGGCCTTTGGGCGCTACATAGGCATCGACTACTCGGGGGCCGCCACCCCGGACTCGCGGCTCACCGGCCTGCGAGTGTATATGGCCGAGGGCGATGGTCCCGCGGAAGAAGTGCGGCCCAACCCGGCCAACACCAAGGTGAACTGGACCCGCCGTAAGCTGTACGAGTGGCTGCTTAAGCAGTTAAAGGAAGACGCCCCCACCTTAGTGGGCATCGACCATGCCTTTTCATTTCCTAACCAATATTTCGAGGCTCACAAGGTTGAGAAAGAGTGGGACGCCTTTTTGGGGGACTTCCACAAGCACTTCCCCGCTGACAAAGAAGGGGCGGTGGTGGGCAAGCTCAGGGAAAAAGCGGGCCTGGGCAAGGAGCGTGGAGGCGATACCCGCTGGCGGCGGGAGTCTGAACAGCGAACCAAGGCCAAGTCGGTATTCCAATTCAATGTAAACGGTTCAGTAGCCCATTCCACCCACGCCGGGCTGCCCTGGTTGCTGTTTCTGCGCAGAGAGTTGGGAGATCGGGTTGTTTTCTGGCCCTTTGAGGGCTGGACCCCGCCGGCTGGAAAATCACTAGTAGCCGAGGTCTACCCTTCCCTTTGGCGACGCCGGTTTCCCATTGAGGACGTGACCGGCGACCAACAAGATGCCTACGCCGTAACCAAGTGGCTGCAACAGACCGACCGACATGGCTGGTTGGCCGTATTTCTGAAGCCCATGCTGACAGATGATGAGCGCCGTCTGGCCGAATACGAGGGCTGGATCTTGGGCGTGATGTGAGACGATAGGCTATGAGCGCGACGCAAGACAATCCCCTGCTTCTCCCCGACGGCCAAACCCTGGGCCAGGGCGGCGAGTACGTCGACATCGCCGGGGTGCGGACCTACTACGAGGTGCACGGCGAGGGCGAGCCCTTGCTGCTGTTGATGGGCGGGCTGGTGACCCTGGAGTCGCTGCACAGCCTGGTGTGCGGGCTGATGCCCCACTACCGGGTGTACCTGCCCGAGCGCCGGGGCCACGGACGCAGCGGCGACTGCCCCCAGCCCCACTCCTACCCCCTGTACGCGGCCGATGCCGCCGCCTTCATGCAGGCCATGGGTTTGGAGCGGGCCAAGGTGGTGGGCTGGAGCGACGGGGGCATCCTGGCCCTGTACCTGGCCCGGGACCGGCCCGAGTTGGTGGAGCGGATGGCCCTGATTGGGGCCGGGGCCCATGTGTGCGGCTACGTGGAGGAGTTCTACAACCTGGCCAAGGCCTCCACCTGGGACAACCTGGTGCCCGAGGACAAGGAGCTCTTGGCCGCGCACACGCCCCTGGGCCCGGAGCATCTGCCCCGCCTGGTGGCCACGGTGCGCGACATGTGGCTCACCTCGCCCAACCTGTTGGCCGAGGACTTGGCCGCCATCGAGGCCCCCACCCTGGTGCTGCTGGGCCAGTACGACCTGGTGCGCCTGGACCACGCCCGGGACATGGTGGACGCCCTGCCCGCCGGGCAGTTGGCCGTGGTGCCGGGGGTGACCCACTACGGCCCCCTGGAGCGGCCCTGGCTTATCAACGGCATTCTGCTGGACTTTTTGGCGGCGCGCCCCAGCCTGCCCAGCCCCATGAACCAGGAGTGAGCCCGGCGCTCCTTGACGAGCCGGAGCGCCGCCGCTATAAATGGTGGAACCTTTTGAATATCCGGCCTCTTGCGGTCGGCGGGCGGCAATGCGCAAATCCCTGATAGCTTACAACCTGGCCTTGGGCCTGGCGGGCACCACGCTGCCCGGCCTGTGGCTTGGCTCGCGCCTGGCCCGGTGCTGGGGCGAGCTGTGGCCCCGTTTGGGGCTCTACCGCGACCAGGCCCCGGCGGGCAAAGGGCCCAGGGTGTGGCTCCAGGCGGTGAGCGTGGGCGAGGTGGCCGTGGCCATGGCCGTGGCCCAGGAGCTGTGGGCCCGGCGGCCGGAGATAGAGCTCAGCGTCAGCACCTCCACGGCCAAGGGCCTGGAGCGGGCAACGGAACTGTTCGCGGGCAAGGCCAGGGTGCTGCCCTTCCCCCTGGAGGCCCCCTGGGCCGTGGCCGGGGCCTGGCAAAAAGTGCGGCCCCAAGTCTATGCCTCCCTGGAAACCGAGCTTTGGCCCAACTTCCTGGCCTGGCTGGATCATCGCGGCTGCGAGCTTTTGCTGCTCAATGGCCGCATCAGCCCGCGCAGCTTTCCCCGCTATATGAAGGCCCGCCCCCTGGTGGCCGGTTGCCTGGAGCGCTTTGCCCTGCTCAGCATGATCGGCCCGGAAGACGCGGCGCGGGCCAAGGCCCTGGGCGCTCCACCGGAGCGGGTCAGGGTGGAGGGCAACGCCAAGTACGCCGGACTGGCCCAGCGGGTGGCCGCCCTGGACCCCGCGCCCCTGGCCCAGCGCCTGGCCCTGGGCGAGGGGCCCCTGCTGGTGGCGGGCAGCGTGCGCACCGGCGAGGAATCGGCGGTGCTGGGGGCCTTCAAACAGGTTTTGGAGAGCCAACCCACCGCCGTCTTGTCCGTGGCCCCGCGCCACGTGGAAAAATCCCCCCGCTGGCTGGCCGCCGCCCGTGGCCTGGGGCTCAGCGCCCAGGCCTGGAGCGAGTTGAGCCCGGAGCGTCCCCGGCGGGCCGATACCCAGGTGGTGGTGGTGGACGCCATGGGCCAACTACTCACCCTCTATGGCCTGGCCAAGGCCGCCATGGTGGGAGCCTCCCTGGTGCCCCTGGGCGGGCAAAACCCCATGGAGCCCGCCGCCTGGGGGGTGCCCGTGGCTTACGGCCCGGACATGGCCGATTTCAAGGACGCGGCCCAGGCCCTGGAACGGGAGGGCGCGTCAAAGCTGGTCAACAATGCCGAGGAACTGGCCGCCTGGTGGGGGGAGATGCTCTGTTCGCCCCAGCGCGCCGCCTCCATGGGCCGGGCGGCCCGCGCCGTGGTGCGGGGCTGGTCCGGAGCGGCGCAAGCGGCGGCCGGGCACATCCTGGACGCCTTGGCCCGGCAGGGAGCCTAACCATGCCCCAGCACAAGCCCCAGCTAAGCTCCCGCCCCCTGGTGAGCCAGGCCGCCCTGAACCGGCTGGCCCAAAGCCTGGACCCGGAGACCAAGCGCCGCCTGAGTCGGGTGGTGCGTTTGTGGGCCCAGGTCAAGGAGGCGGGCGGCCGGGTGGTGGTGGCCACCGGCTCCGGGCCCAACCTGCACGAGGGGGTCACCTGCATGGTGGCCGAACTGGTGCGCCTGGGCCTGGTGGACGGGGTGCTCACCTCCAGCGCGGTGGTGGGCCACGAGATGGCCGGGGTCCTGGAGCGGGTGCGCCGAATTGAAGGGGCCAAGCTGGGCCTGGACCCGGCGGCCCTGCCCGCCGACGGCAAGGTTGAGGTTTCGCTCCTGAGCCCCGAGCAGCTGGCGGGCCTGGCCCGGCAGACCATCATCGACCGGGACCTGTACCGGCGCATGCTCTCCGCGCCGGGCAACGACATCATCAAGGTGGCCGGAAACCTGGCCTACCCCACCGGCCTGTGGGTGGAGCGCACCGCCCGCAAATTGGAGCCCATGGCCAAGGCGGCTGGCCTGCCCCTGGAAGCGGTGGCCGGGCCCGGCTGCGACCCCTTGACCATGCTGGGGGCCTGCGCCCGGCGGGGGGTGCCCTGTTTGGTCACCGTGCCCCAACTGGTGGGTGGGGGCCAGGTGGGCCTGGCGGTGGGCGACTCCATCAGCATATCCTCGCGCTCAGCCAGGGTGGCCGAGCTGTTGGCCTCGGCTGATCTTATAATAGAAAGCGGGGTGGCCCTGACCCAGGAGATCCACGACGGGCCCTTTGAGCTGTTCACCGGCCACGGCCTGTGGGCCCGCCACGAGGGCCTGGACACCTTCAGCCTGGGCAAGAAGGCGGTGGTGCGCTTAGACCTGGACCCCAACCTGGAGCGGGCCTGGCAGATGCAGCAAGACGCCCAGGCCGTGGCCCAGGCCATCGACCAGGGAAGGCCCAAGGCCACCGGCATGAAGCTGCCCTTCCGCATGGAAATGAGCGGCTTTGCCAGGCTGCCCGGCGCCCTGCCCCTCACCGGCGACATAGGGGTGATCTGGCCCCTTCTGGCCAGCCGGGCGGCCAAGGCCATGGGTGTAAAAACCGCCTTTCTGTGTTACAAACAAGGCACACCTCCTGGAGAGGCGGTGCGCCAGTACATCGTAACGAAGCTAAGCCCCCTGGATCACTCGCAAGTGGTTCAAGCGCTTAAGGAAAAAAGCCTGTGGCCCTAGATGCACTACTAGTTTTGGAAGACGGGACGGCATTCCCCTGCCGCACCTTCGCCGGCAAAGGCGAGGTGGCCGCCGAGGTCTGCTTCAACACGGCCATGTCCGGCTATCAGGAAGCCATCACCGACCCCTCCTACAAGGGGCAGATGCTGGCCATGACCTATCCCCTGATCGGTAACTACGGCACCAACCCCGAGGACGTGGAAAGCCGCGCCGTGCAGGTCAGCGCCTTTTTGGTCAAGGAATACCAGGAGTTCCCCTCCAACTTCCGCTCCACCCAGAGCCTGGGCCAATACCTGGAAGAGGCCGGGGTGATGGGCGTGGAAGGCCTGGACACCAGGGCCCTGACCCGCCATTTGCGCATCCGGGGAGCCATGAAGGGCGTATTGTCCACCGAGGACCTGGACCCGGCCAGCCTGGCCGCCAAGGCCAAAGCCAGCCCCGGCCTGGTGGGCATCGACCTGGTCAAGGAAGTGACCTGCTCCCAGCCTTACCGTTGGCTGGACGGAGCGCCCGGACCGGAGCTGGACCTGAGTGGCGATTTTAACCCCGAGGAGATGTGGGACGGCGGCGAGGGCGAGTTCAAGGTGGTTTGCCTGGATTGCGGCATCAAGTTCAACATCCTGCGGCGGCTGGCGAAACGGAGCAACAAGCTCATCGTGGTGCCCGCCTCCACCCCGGCCGAGACCATCCTGAAGCTGGGTCCCGACGGCATCTTTTTGAGCAACGGCCCCGGCGACCCGGCGGCGGTGACCTACGTGGTGGACACGGTGAAGAACCTAATGGGCCGCACGCCCATCTTCGGCATCTGCCTGGGCCACCAGATGATCGGCCAGGCCCTGGGCGGCAAGACCTACAAGCTGAAGTTCGGCCACCGGGGCGCCAACCAGCCGGTCATGGACCTCAAGACCAGCAAGGTGGAGATCACCAGCCAAAACCACGGCTTCTGCGTGGATTCGGACACCATCGACGACCCCGAGGTGGTGATGACCCACCTGAATCTCAACGACCGCACCCTGGAGGGGCTGAGCCACCGCCAGGTGCCGGTGTTTTGCGTGCAATACCACCCCGAGGCCGCGCCGGGCCCCCATGACGCGGATTACTTGTTCGACCGTTTCCAGGACATGATGCAGAGCAAGCAGCCCCTGGCCTAGAGCAAAGCTTTCAGGGAACCGGGAAGCCATATGAGCACCTCAAAAGCCAGCTTCAGCCACCGGGGTCTGACCTCCCTGCTCAGCGCGGCGGGCCTGCTGGTCATGGGCATTAGCGGCCTGGTAGCCTACCTCATGCCGCAAGGGCGCATAGCCTATTGGAACGACTGGTACTTTATCGGCCTCACCAAAACCCAGTGGGGCAACATCCACATAATCAGCTCCATCCTGTTCCTGGTGGCCATGGGTTTCCATCTGTACTTCAACTGGAAGCCTTTCATCAGCTACCTGAAGGGCAAGGCCGCCCAGATGAAGGGGCACAAGCGCGAGCTGTGGATCACCCTGGCCGCCCTGGTGCTGGTGGTGGCGGCGGGCATCCGGCCCTTCCCGCCCCTGAGCTGGCTGGTGGACCTGAACACCTATCTCAAAAACTCCTGGGTCAGCACCCCGGCCCACGAGCCTCCCTTCGGCCACGCCGAGGAGTTGACGCTTCAGGTATTTTGCAAGAAGGTGGGCATCCCCGCTGCCCCGGCGATGGCCCTGCTCAAGCAAAAAGGCTGGCAGGGGGTGTCGCCCCAGGCCAGGGTCATCGACATCGCCCGGCTGAACCGGACCGCGCCCATGGCCCTCTACGCCCTGATCAAGCCCCTGGAAAAGCAGGTTGAGGCCGCGGCCCCGGCCGGGCACACCTACACCGCCCAGGAGGTGGAGGAGCGTTTCGCGGGCACCGGCATCGGCAACAAGACCCTGGCCGAGGTGGCCCAGGCCGCCGGGCAGACTCCGGCGGCGGTGAGCGCCCGCCTCAAGGCGGCGGGGCTGACCATGGGACCGGACCAGACCCTGAAGGCGGCGGCACAGAGCAACGGGCTGGCCACCCCTCTGGAGATGCTCAAGGCCATGCTGGTGGAGGGCTACCGGCCCCAGCGCTAGGCCGGGAGGCCTAGGCCGCAAAGTTGCTAGGAATTGGGGCGGGAAAAAGCACCGCCCAGGGGTAAACTAAAGGGATTCTAATAGACTGCGTAACGGAAACCCACCGCAGGGCAAGAGGCTGACTCCGGTCTGTCCGGCACCGTCGGTTGGTTGAGCAGGGACGATGTAGGGGCGGGGTTTACCCCCGCCCGAGGGCGCCAAGTTTGAGCACATGACGCCTCGCAAGCAAATTAGATTGCCTCTGGATGTTTACCAAAAGGAGCGCGTTTACTACCTGACCATCTGCACCCACCAAAGGCAGCCTTGGTTTGCCGGGAGCAACGGTCTGGCCCGGAGTTTTGCGCATCATTTGGTGGCCCTGGCCCACGAGCGAAAAGCCGAGTTGTTCGCTTGGTGCGTAATGCCGGACCATGGACATCTATTGATTCAAGGCTCCGACTTGATAGCTTTGGTAAGGTTGTTGAAAGGTAGGGTTGCCCAGGATGCCCGGCCTATTACCAAAGGCCACCGTTTATGGCAACGCAGTTTCTTCGACCGGGCGCTGCGAAACGAACAGTCGGTTTTGGAAGCAGCCCGTTACACCTGGGCCAACCCGGTGCGGGGAGGCCTGGTGGAGATTCCCGGCGAATACGCTTGGTCTGGTTCACGGACCTGGCCTGATTGGCGGGATGATTTCGGGCGGGGATAAACCCCGCCCCTACACCGGATGGGCAAGGTCAGGGGGTCCTGTAAAATCCCCGGCCAGGACGAGATACAGGGCCTGCTGGGCCTTTTCGATAAATTGCATGGCAGGAAAAGACAGCTAACGAGATGCCCAAACGCACGGACCTAAAGAAAATCATGATCATCGGCTCCGGGCCGATCATTATCTCCCAGGCCTGCGAGTTCGACTACTCGGGAACCCAGGCGGTAAAGGCCCTTCGGGAAGAAGGCCTGGAAGTGGTGCTGGTCAACTCCAACCCGGCCACTATCATGACCGATCCGGAGATGGCCGACCGCACCTACGTGGAGCCCATCACCCCCGAGGTGGTCATCGAGGTGCTCAAGGCCGAGCGGCCCGACGCCATCCTGCCCACCCTGGGCGGTCAGACCGCGCTGAACACCGCCCTGATGGTGGCCGAGACCGGCATCCTGGAGCGCCTGGGCATCGAGATGATCGCCGCCACCCCGGAGGTGATCAAAAAGGCCGAGAGCCGGGAGCTGTTCCGCGCGGCCATGAACAACATCGGCCTGAGGGTGCCCGAGAGCGACATCTGCCGGGACCTGCCCTCGGTCTTGACCGCTGCCGAGCGCATCGGCTACCCGGTGGTGGTGCGCCCCGCCTTCACCCTGGGCGGCACCGGCGGCGGCGTGGCCTACAACCGCGAGGACCTGGAGCGCATCGCGGCCCACGGCCTGTCGGCCAGCCTGACCCACGAGGTGATGATCGAGGAGTCGGTGCTGGGCTGGAAGGAATTCGAGCTGGAGGTGATGCGCGACCGCAAGGACAACGTGGTCATCATCTGCTCCATCGAGAACCTGGACCCCATGGGGGTGCACACCGGCGACTCCATCACCGTGGCCCCGGCCCAGACCCTCACCGACCGGGAATACCAGGTGATGCGTGACGCCTCCATCGCCATCATGCGCGAGATCGGGGTGGAGACCGGCGGCTCCAACGTGCAGTTCGCCATCAACCCGGCCGACGGCGAGATGGTGGTGATCGAGATGAACCCCCGGGTGAGCCGCTCCAGCGCCCTGGCCAGCAAGGCCACCGGCTTCCCCATCGCCAAGATGGCCGCCAAGCTGGCCATCGGCTACACCCTGGACGAGCTGCCCAACGACATCACCAAGGAGACCATGGCCTCCTTCGAGCCCACCATCGACTACTGCGTGGTCAAGGCTCCCCGCTGGGCCTTCGAGAAGTTCCCCGGGGCCGAGGACGTGCTGAGCACGGCCATGAAGAGCGTGGGCGAGACCATGGCCATCGGGCGCACCTTCAAGGAGGCGCTGCAAAAAGGCCTCCGCGGCCTGGAGATCGGCCGGGCGGGCCTGTTGGGCGACGGCAAGGACCCCTCCCCCGAGCGCCCCGAGATGGCCCCGGACAAGCTGCGCCAACTGGTGGCCAAGCCCAGCAGCCTGCGCATCTTCTGGGTGGCCCAGGCCCTCAAGCAGGGCATGGGCGTGGACGAGCTTTACAAGCTCACGGCCATCGACCCCTGGTTTTTGCACAACATCAAGCAGATCGTGGAGTTCCAGGGCGAGCTGGAGAGCCACCGCCCCTGGGGCAAGCTCAAGAACTCGCTGAAGGAAATGGACGCGGGGCTCATGCGCCGGGCCAAGCAGATGGGCTTCAGCGACCGCCAGATCGCCCACGCGGTTTCCTCGGACGAGGATTCGGTGCGCGCCCGGCGCCTGGAGCTGGGGGTCAACCACACCTACAAGCTGGTGGACACCTGCGCGGCCGAGTTCGAGGCCTACACCCCCTACTTCTACAGCACCTACGAGACCGAGGACGAGTGCCGGGCGGGCGACAAGCGCAAGGTCATGATCCTGGGCGGCGGGCCCAACCGCATCGGCCAGGGCATCGAGTTCGACTATTGCTGCGTGCACGCCTCCATGGCCCTTCGGGAGATGGGCATCGAGTCCATCATGGTCAACTCCAACCCCGAGACGGTCTCCACCGACTACGACACCAGCGACAAGCTCTACTTCGAGCCCCTGACCAAGGAAGACGTGCTAAACATCATCGACTCGGAGAAGCCCGAGGGCATCATCGTGCAGTTCGGCGGCCAGACCCCGCTGAACCTGGCGGTGCCCCTGGAGAGGGCCGGGGCCCCCATCCTGGGCACCCCGCCCGACGCCATCGATCGAGCCGAGGACCGCGACCGTTTCGTGGAGCTGCTCAAGCTGCTGAACCTGAGGCAGCCCGAAAACGGCACCGCCACCAGCGTGGAAGGGGCCCTGGCCGTGGCCGAGCGCATCGGCTACCCCGTGGTGGTGCGCCCCTCCTACGTGCTGGGCGGCCGGGCCATGGAGATCGTCTACGACAATCAGTCCCTGACCCGCTACATGACCACCGCCGTGGAGGCCTCGCCGGACCACCCCATCCTGGTGGACAAGTTCCTGGAGGACGCGGTGGAGGTGGACGTGGACGCGGTGGCCGACCATGAGGGCGGCGTCGTGGTGGCGGGCATCATGGAGCACATAGAACAGGCCGGCGTGCACAGCGGCGACAGCGCCTGTGTCTTGCCGCCGCACAACCTCACCCCGGCCATGATCAAGGAGATCAAGGAAGCCTCCTACGCCCTGGCCCGGGAGCTGGGGGTGCTGGGGCTCATGAACGTGCAGTACGCGGTCAAGGACGGGTTGCTCTACCTGTTGGAGGTGAACCCCCGGGCCAGCCGCACCGTGCCCTTCGTGTCCAAGGCCACGGGCATCCCCTGGGCCAAGGTGGCCACCAAGGTGATGATGGGCCAGACCCTGGCCGGGCAGGGAATCACCGAGGAGGTGGTGCCCAAGCACTACTCGGTCAAGGAGGCGGTGTTCCCCTTCGTGCGCTTCCCGGGCGTGGACCCCTGGCTGGGGCCGGAGATGCGCTCCACCGGCGAGGTGATGGGCATCGACCGCGACCTGGGCCTGGCCTTCGCCAAGAGCCAGATGGGGGCCAGCCAGAACCTGCCCACCAAGGGCAAGGTGTTCATCAGCGTCAAGGACGCGGACAAGCCGGCCGTGGCGCCCATCGCCGCCAAGCTGCACCGCCTGGGCTTCGACCTGCTGGCCACCACCGGCACCCACGCCTTTTTGAGCAAGCAAGGCATAGATTGCCGCCACGTGTTCAAAGTTTCCGAAAGCCGTCCCCACGTGGTGGACGCCATGGTCAACGGCGAGATCGATCTGGTGATAAACACCACCGAGGGCAAGGGCCCGGCCAGCGACGCCTATCAGATCCGGCGCACCGCCCTGGAGCGGGGCCTGGCCTATTGCACCACCCTGGCCGCGGCCAGGGCCACCGCCGACGCGGTGGAGGCCCTACTTAAAAACGACACCCTTACCGTAACCCCATTGCAGGATTACTACGCCGCCGGTTAGGCGACGGGGCTGGGGACCAATGTTACCCGCTTGTGATAAGATGGCCGCCATGTGGCGCGCGCGCAGCCAGGGGCCCAAAGAATATTGCGGCGTCTTCGGGGTATATGGCCACCCCGAGGCCGCCCGCCTGACCTACTACGGCCTTTACGCCCTGCAGCACCGTGGCCAGGAGTCGGCCGGCATCGTCACCAGCGACGGCAAGCATCTGCACCAGAAGCGGGCCATGGGCTTGGTGCCCGACATCTTCAGCGAGCGCGACCTCAAGGGCCTCAAGGGGCACATCGCCAACGGCCACGTGCGCTACTCCACCACCGGCTCCTCGGTGCTGGGCAACGCCCAACCCTTCATCATCAACTACGCCGGGCACGGCCTGTGCGTGGGCCACAACGGCAACCTGGTCAACGCCCACGAGCTGCGGCGCCGCCTGGAGAGGGAAGGCAGCATCTTCCAGACCTCCATGGACTCCGAGGTGGTGATGCACCTGCTGGCCCGCAACATCCACATGGGCTTCGAGGAGGCGCTGGTCGAAGCGCTCAGCCAACTCCGGGGGGCCTACAGCTTTCTGTTCATGACCGAGGACACCCTGGTGGCCGCGCGCGATCCCCAGGGCTTCCGCCCCCTGTGCCTGGGCGCCCTGGGCGATGCCTACGTGGTGGCCAGCGAGACCTGCGCCCTGGACCTCATCGACGCCCGCTTCATCCGCGAGGTGGAGCCCGGCGAGGTGGTGTTCATCGACAAGAACGGCCTGCGCAGCATCAAGCCCTTCCCTCGCCAGCGCCACGCCCACTGCATCTTCGAGTTCATCTACTTCGCCCGGCCCGACAGCTACATCTTCGGCCAGACGGTGTACTCGGTGCGCCGCCGCCAGGGGGCCCAGCTGGCCGAGGAGTTCCCCCACGCCGACGCGGACCTGGTGATGCCCTTCCCCGACAGCGGCAACTACGCCGCCCTGGGCTATGCCTGCGCCGCGGGCCTGCCCTTTGAGATGGGCATGATCCGCAACCACTACGTGGGCCGCACCTTCATCCAGCCCAGCCAGGACATGCGCGACTTCGGGGTGAGGGTGAAGCTCAACCCGGTGCGCGAGCTGATCAAGGGCAAGAAGGTGGTCATCGTGGAGGACTCCATAATCCGGGGCACCACCACCATGGCCAGGGTGCAGAACATCCGCAACGTGGGCGCCTCGGAGGTGCACATGGTGGTGTCCTGCCCGCCCCACCGCTTCCCCTGCCACTACGGCATCGACTTCTCCACCAAGGGCGAGCTGATCGCCTGCAACCACCGGGTGGAGGACATCAGGAACATGCTGGGCCTGGACTCCCTGGGCTATCTGTCTATCGAGGGCCTGCTGGAGTCCACCTCGGCCAGCCGCGAGGGCTTCTGCCTGGCCTGCTTTGACGGCGAATACCCGGTGGCCGTGGACGAGACGGCCGGCAAGTTCTGCCTGGAGACTTAGCGACTTTGTCAGAAATTCTCAAAATAGCGCGCGAGGTGCTGAGCATAGAGGCTCAGGGCATCACCCAGCTCAAGAAACGCATCGGCCCCAGCTTCGAGCAGACCGTGGAGATGATCCTGGCCTCGCCGGGCAAGGTGATCACCACCGGCATCGGCAAGAGCGGCATCGTGGCCCGCAAGATAACCGCCACCCTGAGCAGCACCGGCACCACCTCCATCTTCCTGCACCCCGTGGAGGCCCTGCACGGCGATTTGGGCATGGTCAGCCCCGGCGACGTGGTCTTGGCGCTGAGCCACAGCGGGCGCAGCGAGGAACTGGTCAACGTGGTGCCCCAGCTCAGGGCCCACGGGGCCAAGGTGGTGGCCATGACCGGCGGCCTGGACTCGCCCCTGGCCCAGGTGGCGGACCTGGTCATCGACTGCGGAGTGGAGCGCGAGGCCTGCCCCCTGGGACTGGCCCCCACCACCTCCACCACGGCGGCCCTGGCCATGGGCGACGCCCTGGCCGTGGTGCTGATCGAGAAGCACCGCTTCAAGGCCGAGGACTTCCGCCGCCATCATCCGGGCGGCAGCCTGGGCCAGCGCCTGGCCCTCAAGGTCCGCGAGGTTATGACCAAGGGCAAGGCGGTGCCGGCGGTGCGCCCGGCCACCCCCATCTCCCAGGCGGTGAAGGTGATGGACGAGGGCGACCTGGGCACCGTGCTCATCACCAGCCGGGGGATGCTGAGGGGCATCTTCACCGACGGCGACGTGCGCCGGGCGGTGGTGGCCAGGCAAAGCCTGGACAGCGCCCCGGTGAGCCGCTTCATGACCACCGACCCCCTGACCGCGGACCCGGACGCCATGGCCGCCGAGGCCCTGCACACCATGGAGTCCAAGCAGATCACCGCCCTGCCGGTGGTGGACTCCAGCGGCAAGGTGCTGGGCCTGGTGCACCTGCACGACCTCTTGGGACGCGGCGCGGTGAGCCTCAACGGCCTGGTTCCCCCCGCCAGGGACTAGCCCCCGGGCCGCCGGTTGATCTTGACCCGAACCTGCCCCCCAGGCCAAGCCGGACGCGCCCCGCTCCCGGGCGGCGGTTGCCCCTATCCTAGCCCTCTGGTAGTTTTACTTCTCAGTTTTTTCGGCAACCTCGCCTAGGAGGCCGTGTGAGTCAGGACCAACCACGCAAACCCATGGCTGAAAGAATTTGGGACTTTTTCGCCTCGGTGAAGCTGTCCTTTTTTCTGCTGCTGCTGTTGGCGGTGATGTCCATCGCCGGCACCCTGATCCCCCAAAAGGAAGGGGCCGCCGCCTATGTGCGGGCCTACGGCGAGGCCGGCTGGCGTCTCATCTCGGCCATAGGGCTGAACGACCTGTACCATGCCCCCTGGTTCGTGCTGATCATGGCCCTGCTGGCGGCCAACCTGGTCATCTGCTCCATTAACCGCCTGTCGCTGACCACGCGCATCCTGGGCAAGGACCCGGTGGCGGAAGCCGGTTCCATGCGCAAGCCCAAGGAGAGCTTCACCCTGTCCGGCGAGCCCGCCTCCAACCTGGACAAGGCCCGGCAGGTGCTGGAGCGCCTGGTGGGGGCCAGCGCCCAGGCCCAGGACCAGGGGCGCACCGTACTCTTCGCCCAGCGGGGCGGCTGGTCGCGCTTCGGGGTGTACGTGGTGCACACCAGCGTCCTGGTGATCATGGCCGGGGCCCTGGTGGGCAACTTCTGGGGATACGGGGGCTACGTGAACATCCCGGTGGGCAGCACCGTGGATCACATCATCCTGGACAACGGCCAGGCCAGGCCCCTGGGCTTCTCCCTGCATCTGGACAAGTTCAACGTGGCCTTTTACCCCAACGGCATGCCCAGCGAGTACCGCAGCGAGGTGACCTTCCTCGAAGGCGGCAAGCCGGTGCAAAAGTCCACCCTGATCGTCAACGACCCGGCCGAGTACAAGGGCATCGACTTCTACCAATCATCCTACGGCAACGACCTCAAGACCGTGGAGGTGGACCTGATCCGCCCGGACGGCGCCAAACAGCGCCTGACCCTGGAGGCCCGCAAGATAAATGAGCTGCCCGGCGGGGCCAAGGCGGCCATCCAGGGCTGGCGGGAGCGGGTGCAGATGGGGGCCATGTACGACGGCCCGGTGGCCCGCATCCTCTACCAGGAGGCCAAGGGAGAGCCCCAGGCCTACACCGCCTTCAAGCCGGGGGTGAAGATGCCCCAGTCCGGCCCCCTGAAGTTCGAGATAGTCAAGGTTCAGACCGAGGCCTACAGCGGCCTGCAGGTGAAATACGACCCCGGCGTGTGGTTCATCTGGGTGGGCTGCACCCTCATGGTCATCGGCTTTTTCATCGCCTTCTACTTCAGCCACCGCAAGGTGTGGCTGCGCCTGAGCCCCGCCGGACAGGGCCGCACCAAGCTGGAGATAGCCGGAGCCACCAACAAGAACCGGCAGGGCCTGGCCAGGCTCATCACCCGCCTGAGCCATGAACTGGGCGGCGGACCCAAAAAGGCGGAGTGATCCATGGAAGCCTTGAGTAATCAAATCCTGGTGGCGGTCACCTTCACCTTTTTGGCCGCTTCGGTTCTGTACCTGTGCCACTGGGCCTTCAAGTCCAAGGCCTTCGGCTGGGCGGCCAGCGGGGTCACCTGGGCCGCCTTGGCCGCCCTGACCCTGGCCATCATCCTGCGCTGGGTGGCCAGCCACCAGATGGGCATAGGCCACGCGCCCTTTTCCAACCTGTTCGAGTCCCTGGTATTCTTCGCCTGGACCATCGCCGCGATCTACCTGATCATCGAGCTGTCCACCTGGATGCGCACCATCGGCTCCTTCGCGGTGCCCCTGGCCTTTTTGTCCATGCTCTACGCCCTGACCCTGGACCCGGCCATCAAGCCGCTTTTGCCGGCGCTCAAGAGCAACTGGCTCATCGCCCACGTCATCACCTGCTTCTTGGGCTATGCGGGCTTCGCGGTGTCGGCCGCCCTGGGGGCCATGTATCTGGCCACCGGCCAGTCCAAGGACCCCGCCTCACCCCGGGCCCTGGTGTTGGACAACCTCATCTACCAGACCGTGGTGGTGGGCTTCATCCTCTTGACCGCGGGCATCGTCACCGGCAGCATCTGGGCCAACAGCGCCTGGGGCACCTACTGGTCCTGGGACCCCAAGGAAACCTGGTCCCTGATCACCTGGCTGGTCTACGCCTCCCTGTTGCACAGCCGCTTCATGCGCGGCTGGCAGGGCAAGCGCATGGCCGTGTTCTCCCTGGTGGGCTTCGGCTGCGTGCTGTTCACCTACTTCGGGGTGAACCTGTTGCTGAGCGGTCTGCACTCCTACGCCACGGGCAAATAAAGTCGGCTTCGCCAGACGGCGGCATACTGCGTTGCCGGCTGCGCTCCAGCCTCGACGTAGTTATCACTACGCCTCCGGCTGTCGCTTGCCGGACGCCTTGCCTGCCGCCGCCTGGCTGTGCCGAGTGCGCCGAGTGGCTCGACCGTTACCGACAAAGACTAGACAGGTTTTACTCGCTCTGTTAGCTTCTGGGGAATCATCTAAATTTCTCGCGTTGGAATCGGGGGAGATAACATGAAGGTTATTCAACTGCTGGTGGGACAGATGCAGGTTTTCGCTTACCTGGTGGGCTGCGAAAAGACCGGGGAAGCGGTGGTCATCGACCCGGCGGGCAACGAAGAGGCCATCGTGGCCAAGGCCCGGGAAAACGGACTGAAGATCGTAAAGATCGTCAATACCCACGCCCACCCGGACCACACCTGCGGCAACGCCAAGCTCAAGAAGCTCACCGGCGCGCCGATCATCATCCACGAGGACGACGCGGCGGCCATGACCAGCCCCCATTCCCTGGACTTCGCCCGCATGCTGGGCTGCAACGAGCTGCCCCCGGCGGACCAGACGGTGAAAGACGGCGACATAATCACCGCGGGCGAGGAGGTGAAGCTCAAGGTCATCTCCACCCCCGGCCACAGCGCGGGCTGCATCTGCCTGTACACCCCCGGCCACGTGTTCACCGGCGACACCCTGTTCGTGGGCGGCGTGGGCCGCACCGACCTGCCGGGCGGCTCCTGGCCCAAGATGCTGGACTCCATCAAGAGCCGCATCCTCACCCTGCCCGACGACACCATCGTTTGGCCCGGCCACCACTACGGCCCCGCGGCCAAGAGCACGGTGAAGCAAGAGCGGGAAACCAACGACTTCCTGCGCTAGAAATCCCAAGCAGAGTAACGCCGGGGCGGGGTCCATCCCCGCCCTTTTACATGCCGTGCGCCCGGCTCCCATCCACCAAAACCAAAAGACCCGAAAAATAACCCGAGGTAGTTGCTATTAATTATTATTATCGATTTTTTAGTTGGCTTGATGGCACAATATGTAGTATTAACGTAACGACATTATCCCACATGTCGATTACACGAGAGGCCCAATGAGTATCTGGAATCTGCAAGAATACGTCTTTGCCAGTAAATACAGCCGCTACAATCCCGCTCTCAAACGCCGCGAGACCTTTGACGAGGCCGTGGACCGGGTGCTGGAGATGCACCGGCGCAATTTCGGGCGCAAGGGCCTGGTCATCGAGGACCTTTTGCGCGAGGTGGGCCAGGCCATGCAAAAGCGCCTGGTGCTGGGCAGCCAGCGGGCCCTGCAATTCGGCGGCGAGCCGATCATCAATAAAAACGCCCGCATGTACAACTGCACTACTTCCTACTGCGACCGGCCGCGTTTTTTCCAGGAAGCCCTGTGGCTCCTGTTGTGCGGCTGCGGGGTGGGCTTCTCGGTGCAGTGGCACCACATCGCCAAGCTGCCCGAGATCTCCCCGCCCAGCGGCGAGGCGGTGACCTACACCATCCCCGACACCATCGAGGGCTGGGCCGACGCCCTGGGGGCCCTGCTCTCCTCCTACCTGGCCAGCGAGCAGCCCTACCCCGAGTACCATGGGGTCACCGTGGAGTTCGACTACTCCGAGATCCGCCCCAAGGGGTCGTCCATCACCGGTGGGGCGGGCAAGGCGCCGGGCCCCGAGCCCCTCAAGCGCAGCCTGGAGCTGATCCGCAAGCTCCTGGACCGTATCCTGGCCCAGGGGCACCGCCGCCTGCGGCCCATCCACGCCTACGATCTGCTCATGCACGCCTCGGACGCGGTGCTCTCCGGCGGGGTGCGGCGCAGCGCCACCATCTGCCTGTTCTCGCCCGACGACCAGGAGATGGCCACCGCCAAGACCGGCAACTGGTTCGTGGAAAACCCCCAGCGGGCCCGCTCCAACAACTCGGCCCTGCTGCTGCGCGACGAGACCGGCCACGATCAGTTCATGGCCCTGATGCATGCGGTAAAGGAGTTCGGCGAGCCGGGCTTCGTGTGGGCCGACCACCGGGACATCACCTACAACCCCTGCGTGGAGATCGGCCTGTTCCCCCAGCTCGACGGCGTTTCCGGCTGGGCCTTCTGCAACCTGTGCGAGATCAACATGGGCCGGGTGGACAGCGAGGAGAAGTTCGCCGAGGCGGCCCGGGCCGCGGCCATCCTGGGCACCCTGCAGGCCGACTACACCAACTTTGACTACCTGGGCGAGGTGAGCGAAAAGATCGCCCGGCGCGAGGCCCTGTTGGGCGTGTCCATGACCGGCATGATGGAAAACCCGGAGGTGGCCTTCGACGCCGGCATCCAGCGGCGCATGGCCCGGCTGATCGTGGAGGTCAACGAGCAGGTCGCCGAGCGCATCGGCCTGGCCCCTGCGGCCAGGGCCACCTGCATAAAGCCCGCCGGCAGCACCAGCTGCATCCTGGGCACCAGCTCGGGCATCCACCCCCACCACGCGCGGCGCTACTTCCGCCGGGCCCAGGCCAACCACGGCGAAGCCATCGTGGACTTCTTCAGCCAGAAGAACCCCCTGGCCGTGGAGGAGAGCGTCTGGGACCCCAACGGCAACAGCGTGGTCATCACCTTCTGCATCGAGGCCAACGGCCACGCCAAGATCCGCAAGGAGCTTAGCCCGGTGGAGCTGTTGGAGTACGTGAAGCTCACCAAGGCCAACTGGATCGACGCGGGCCGCCGCCCCGAGCGCTGCATCCAGCCTTTCCTCAGCCACAACGTGTCCAACACCATCACCGTGCCCGAGGGCCAGTGGGACGAGGTGGCGGATTTCATCTACGAAAACCGCCACTACTTCTCCGGGGTCTCCCTTTTGCCCCATGGCGGAGACCTGGACTACCCCCAGGCCCCCTTCTGCGAGGTCTACACCGCCGAGGAGGTGGTGGCCCACTACGGGGTGGGGGCCATCATGTCCTCGGGGCTCATCGTGGACGGGCTGCACGCCTTTGACGACAACCTGTGGGAGGCCTGCGACGCCGCCCTGGGCCGGGGCCATGACCTGGACGCCCTGCTCAAGCCGGAGTTGCCGCGGCGGGCCATGGAGGCCATCGAGCAGGTGATCTTCGCCCGCAAGGACTGGGTGCGCCGGGCCAAAAAGTTCGCGCGCAACTACTTTGACGGCGACGTATTACGCATGACCCGCTGCCTGAAGAGGGTGCACAACTGCAAGCACTGGGAAGACTTGCAGCGGGAGTACGTGAACGTGGACTACACCGAACTTATCGAGGAGTGCGACAACACCAAGGTGGAGGAGACCATCGCCTGCGGAGGCGGGGCCTGCGAAATCATATAAGTTAGAGTGTTTGCATTAATAAGGGGCGTGGTATTGACCACGCCCCTTTCTTAGTGTCCTGCTTAAGCCGACTCAGTCGCCCGAGTGCATCCAGCCCTTGCGCCAGAAATAGTAGAGCATGCCCACGGTCACCGCGCCCATAAGCCCCAACACCGCGAAATACCCCCACTTCCAATCAAGTTCAGGCATGTACTTGAAGTTCATGCCGTAAAGTCCGGCGACAAAGGTCAAGGGTATGAACAGAGTGGCGATGATGGTCAGCACCTTCATGATCTGGTTCATGCGGTTGCTAACCACGCTGAGATACAGGTCCATGAGGCTGGCCAGGCTGTCGCGCAGAGACTCGGTGGCGTCGATCACCTGCACGGTGTGGTCGTACACATCGCGCAGATAGGGGCGCACGTTGTGGTCGATGAATTCGTGCTCGCCCCGCTCCAGCCAACCGGCCACCTCCCTAAGCGGCCACACCGCCTTGCGCAGGCGCAGGCCCTGGCGCTTGAGCCGGTGCAGGGTATGCAGCACCTTCTGGTCGGCGGCGGTGTCCAGCTCATCCTCCAGGTCCTGGGTGCTTTCGGCCAAGCCCTCCAGAACCCCGAAGTAGTGGTCCACCACTGAATCCAGCAGGGCGTAGGCCAGATAGTCGGCCCCCAGATGGCGAATGCGGCCCCGGCCGCCGTTGATGCGCCCGGCCACAGCGGTGAAGGGGTCGCGGCCCCCCTCGGTGAAGGAGAGCACCCAGCCACGGCCCAGAATGATGCTCACCTGGCGTGACACCACCTCCTGGGTCTCGGCATCGAAGCTGAGGTCCTTGAGCACCATGTAGAGGTAGTTGTCGTACTCTTCCAGCTTGGGGCGCTGGTGGGTGTTGACGATGTCCTCCTGCACCAGGGGGTGGAGGCCGAAGATCTCCCCCAAGCGGGCCACCACCTCCACCTGGTGCACCCCCTCCACCCGGAACCAGACCACCTGGGGCTCTTCCCGTAGCTTTGCCATCTGGCCAGGGTCGGGCTCTTCCAGGATGCGCACTCCCTGGGCGTCGTATTCCAGCACGGTGATGCGGGTGGGGCCGTCCCCGCCGTCGCCCACGTGCACCAGGCTGCCCGGCGGCAAGGAATCCTTGGCCGCCTGGCTGGACACCCTCGTAGCCATCCTGTCTCCCTCCCGGATCACCTCTCTAGGTGAGGCAGGCCTTGGCGGGCCCCTGACCCCAGACCTTGATCAGGTAATCCTTGTGATCCTCGAACTCCTGGGCCTGCTCCTCCACCAACTCCTCGGCCTCGGCGGAGGTCATGTCCCAGCTCTGGCGCACGAAACTGGCCACCCGGGCGTAGTACAGCGGGGTCACCAGGTCCAGCAGGCGCATGCGGTGCTGGTCCCAGGCGTGGTAGGTGGCGGCCAGCTCGTAGAGTATCTGAACCCATACCGCAGTGGGAAGATTGAAGTTATTGGAGTCCATGGTGGAGGCGGCCTCGATGGCCTTGAAGCAGTCGCCGCAGAAGATCTCCTTCCACAGGGCGCTGAAATTCTTGTAGCCGCTCTGGAAGTTCTCGATCAGGGCGTCCAGGTTCACCTTGACCGGCTCGGGCTCGCCACCCCCTCCGCCGCCGAAGGTCTCCACCGGCTCCGATCCCTCCACGGTCTTCCACACCCCCTCGTAGCGCTCCATGAGGTTGAACAGGGTCCAGAGGACCTGGCGGAACATGGGGCCCAGGTGGGAGGCCGGGTCCTTGGCGTCGTGCACCTTGAGCCCCAGGTTGGCCTGGCACACCCTGAAGCCCTGGGTGATGGCGCTGGTGGTCATCCAGATGTCGATGCCGAAGCGGGCCACCTCGCTCTCCCACACGTCCTGCTCGGCGTAATACCTGGCCAGGTCCCGGCTGATGGCGAAGTCGCCGCCGATGGGCTGGCGCACCCGCTTGCCGTACAGGGCCCGGGTGAGGTTGTAGACGATGTTGTTGGTGATGGTGCCGTCGTACTTGTGGCGCAGGTACACCGGCGAGACGTACTGATAGCCCTTGGTCATCACCGGGTCCAAAAGGGCCTTGACCCAGTCGCCGGTGATGGAGCGCAAGTCGCTGTCCACCATGGCGCAGGCGGTCACCTTGAGGCGGGCCGCCGCCTCGAAAACCGCCCGGAGCGCGCTGCCCTTGCCGGGCAGGCCGCGGTAGATGCTGACGATCTTCTCCTGCCACGGCTTGATCTCGAACTCCTTGGCCACCTCGCGGGTGTCGTCGGTGGAGCCGCCGTCGGCCACCAGGATCACCGCCCGCTTGTCGCCGTAGTGATCGGCCAGGCCGTGGGTGACCATCTGGATCACGTGGGCAATGGTGGTCTCGTTGTTGTAGCAGGGGATGCCCACCAAGATGTCGGCCTCGGCTATCTCCTCCAGCCGTTTGTTGGTGTAGCCTCGCAGGGCGGTGTAGAAGGGCATAAAACTTAATTCTCCCGGTTTTTCTGAGATTTGCCGTTGCTTTAATGATAACGGCAAAGCGGGCGCGACTCAAGCCGGGTACAGCAGGGCCGCTTAGCGGCGGAGGGCTGCATATCCGTATGACACGCTTGTAAGGTTACTACGTTTCACTATGTGTACTCGAAAAGACCCAAATGACCACATGTCACTGTTGGCCTGCGCTGGCTAAAGAAAAATTAGAGGGGAATAATTATCTTGACTAATTCTGCGAAACATGAATCACAATATTATTTTTTTAGCAAAGCAATTTCCGTATCAGGTCCTAAGACGTTTTCCCAATTAATCAACTTATCTTTTTTCATTTGTGATAGCTCTTTTATAACTAGACCAGGAGGAAATTTTAAGACATCCAGTAAACGATCAGCGGTAATCTTAATATCAGCACGCTGCAGCTTGAAAATAGCATTCATTATATGCTCACGAATCGTTTCTTCGCGAGCCTCTGATTCCGCTTGTCTGGAAGATAACATTGCTCTTTCAATGAGCGTATCGAACTCCTTATGCACGCGATCCAATTGAACATCCTGCATCTTTTGCCTTCTTAGTATCCCCATAATCTCTTTATCAATTTCCTTTTTAATGGCATTGATTTTTTCATCTGCTTTCCTTTCTGCCTCCTCGCTAATTTTGTCAGCGCCCCCTGTATCATCTGGCCAGATATGTTTCCGCATATCTGAAACAGTGTCGCGCATCATGGAAAAAGTGTCTGCATAAAGTTTGTCAAATAGCTTTTCGAGACGCTCAACACTTGCCCCAATACCCTTTGCAGCTTCTTTTGTACTTTCAGACAATTGAGAAGACATTTTAAAAAACACTATCGACAGCCATATTGCCACGATAGCAAGAACAAGTGATGCAATTGACGCTATCAGTGAAATGATATCGGCAGCAGACATTTATCTCCCCCAATGATTTGATAAAAGGCCAACGGCAGCCAATTCAAAAATTTAACCTTAATAAATCTATCTCCTTGCAACCAGATAAAAACATTTCATATACCCTACCTCACTTTTCATTAATAAAACAATTACTAATACGGTCCTCCCATTGTTCGAGATCGCCCTGCCAGCGGGCCTCCAAATCTTCAGCCGTGGCCCCGGCCACCAGCATATCCACCGCCGGGGCGTCGCCCAGCAGGAGGTCCAGGGGACGGCGCTCTTTCTCATACTCGTAGGGCGGCGGGCGCAGGCCCCAAAGGCCGGGCTGGGCCCGGTTGATGGCCCCCAGCATGGCCAGGGTGGCCCGCAGGGGTCGGTAGGCGGCGGGGTCGGTGACGTGAATCTGGAAGCCGCCGCAGACCTGGCCAGCGAACTTGTGGAAGGTGGGCTCAAAATTGAGCGGGCGCAGGATGGCCCCGGCGAGAGCCTCCGGCTCCAGGACGGCCAGGGCGGCCTCCGGCTCCAGGCCGGGCATGCCGAATATCTCAAAGGGGCGGGTGGTGCCCCGGCCCTCGCTCAGGGTGGAGCCCTCCAGAAGCACCTGGCCGGGGTAGACCCGGGCCGTGTCCAGGGTGGGCATGTTGGGCGAGGGCATAACCCAGGGCAGGCCGGTGCCGGCGAAATCCCCGCCGTCCCAGCCCGCGCACTCGATCACCCGCAGGGCGACGTCCAGGTTGCGCTCGACCTTGACCAGCCGGGCCAGCTCGCCCAGGGTCAGGCCGTGGCTCAGGGGAATGGCGTGGGCCCCCACGAAGCTCATCAGCTCCGGGGGCAGCACCGGCCCCTCGCTCAGGCGGCCGATGGGGTTGGGCCGGTCCAGCACCACCACCTCCACCCCGGCGCTGGCGCATTCTTCCAAACAGGCCACCAGGGTGGAGAAAAAGGTGTATACCCGGCAGCCCACGTCCACCAGGTCCACCAGCAGGGCGTCCAGGCCGGAGAGCATCTCCGGGGTGGGACGGCGGGTCTCGCCGTACAGGGAGTAGATGGGCGCGCCCAGCTGGGGATGGACCGCGTGGTCCGACTCCACCATGTTGTCCTGCTTTTCGGCGAAAAAGCCGTGCTGGGGGCCGAACAGGGCTTTGATGCCACCGGGCAGGGCCCCCTCCACCAGGCGCCAGGCGGGGGCCAGCTCCGGGCCCACCGCCGCCGGATTGGCCAGCAGGCCCAGGGCCGCGCCCCTCAGGTTGGCGGGGGGGGCGTCGCACAGGCGGCTCAGGCCGGTGACCACTTTTGAACTCATGGCTTGACCTCACGGGAAAATAACAGAATATTAAGGCAGTATAAAAACGAGGACCCCAGGACACAAGCCCTGAGGTCCTCTGGGAGGAGGGGAGGAAAGGTTTCCGCCTTCCATGCCGGGGGAGAGGGGGTGTTCTTACCGCGGCATTTTCGGCGGATTACATGCAGGGGTGTTACTAGATTGCACCTTCCCTCTAACGACTTAAAGGTAATGCCGCCCTCTGTACCTGTCAACTTGTAGACGAAAAAAGGTGTAACCGTGCAGGAATCTTTCTCAATTTCACGGCACCATGGACATCATCACCACGATCACACTCACGAGCATGCCCGAGGCGGCGGCCCCGGCCCCGGCGAGTACGCCCCGGCCCTGGTGGAGTTCCGCCGCAGCGGCCTTACCGAAAGCGTGCACCGGGGGGCCATCGCGGTGTGCACTCCGGACGGACGGCGCAGCAAGGGCCTGGGCCATCCGGCCATGCCCACCTTCATGCGCTCCGCCGCCAAGCCCTTGCAGGCCCTGCCCCTTATCACCAGCGGCGCGGCCCAGCGCTTTGGCCTCAGCCCCGCCGAACTGGCCGCCACCTGCGGCTCCCTGAACGGCGAGGACTTCCAGATAGAGGCGGTGACCAGCATCCTGGCCAAGGCGGGCCTAAGCCCCGAGCTGCTGGACTGCGGCGCGGCCTGGCCCCTGCACCGCCCCACCTACAAGGCCATGCAGAAGGCGGGCGAGAAGCCCACCGCCCTGCACAACCCCTGCGCGGGCAAGCACGCGGCCATGCTGGTGCTCTGCGCCTTTTACGATTGGCCCACCGAGGACTACCTGTCGGGCCGCCACCCGGTGCAGAAGCTGATCCTGGACACCGTGGCCCTGATGAGCGGCTACCCCAAGGAGCAGATCGGCATAGGGGTGGACGGCTGCGGAGCCCCGGTGTTCCGCATGCCCCTGGTGGCCATGGCCGGGGCCTACGCCCGCCTGGCCGCGCCGGAGCAGGCGGGGCTGGAGCCTGACATGGCCGAAGCGGTCAAGGAGCTAGTGGCCGCGGGCCTGAAGCATCCGGAAATGATCGCGGGCACCGGGCGCATCTGCACCCGCATCATGCAGGCCGCGCCGGGGGTGGTGCTGGCCAAGGCCGGCTCCGAGGGCTCCTATGCCCTGGCCCTCCCCGAACAAGGCCTGGGCGTGGCGCTCAACATAGAGGACGGCGGGCTCAGGGCCCTGGGACCGGCAGTCACCGAGATCCTGCACGAGCTGGGCATCCTGGACCACGAGACCCTGGAAGGCCCCCTGGCCGACCTGCACCGCCCCCAGATAAGCAACCACCGGGGAGAGAAGGTCTGCACATTGAGCGCCGTGTTTGGGTTATAATCCCCTCGTCCCAGGCGAGGGAGGAATATTGATGCCTGAAATCAAGAGGCTGGCACATCGGCTGATGCACGGGGGGATGCTGCTGGGCTTGGTGCTGTGCGGCATTTTGGCCGCGGGCTGCGCCGAGGACCCCAAGGAAAAACTCAATCCCCAACAGGCCATATTCAAAACCGAAATGCTCCGGCTGATTCAACAAGAGACCAAGGTGTTCATGCCCCTGCTGGACCAGCCCAACCCAGGCCCCAGAATCCAGGCCAACATCGACCAGCAGTTCACCGACGCCCTTAAACAGGGCAAACCCCTGGATCACGACCTGGCCGTGCTGGACGCCTACGCCACCATCCTGGCCTGGCGCAGCCCCGACCCCGACGACCTCGCCAAGACCTACCAGGGCTTCATAGGCCAGAACTACTCCAAGTTCACCAAACTAAACCCGGTTTACAAGGACGACAAGATCGCCAGCTTCGAGGTGTACACCCAGTACGGCCCCGGCCTGGGCCTCTGCGCCCCCATGCGCCAGGGCAACCAGCTCAAGGGCGTGCTCTGCCTGGGCTTTGACGAGGACTCTATGAAAAAGCTGCGCGGCATCACCAAGCGGCAGTTCCTGGACATCAACTTCAACCAGTAGCCCTCGCCCCAAACCACACAAAAAAGGGACGCCCGATAAGGGCGTCCCTTTTCTTTGGCTTTCGTCGGGCGGTTAGATAGGCTCTAGCTTCACCGCGCAGGCCTTGTACTCGGCCGTCTGGGACACCGGGTCGTACACCGGGTTGGTGAGCCAGTTGGCGCAGCCCTCGCGGAAGTGGAAGGCCATCCACACCATGCCCGGCGGCACCTGAGGAGTGACCTTGGCGGTCACCTCCACCCGGCCGCGCCGGGAGCTGACCGCCACCTTCTGGCCCTGGGTGATGCCCAGGCGCGCCGCGTCGTCCAGGGAGATGTCCGCCGTCTCCTCGCCCAAGAGGTCGTTGAGCCCACCGGAGCGTCCGGTCTGGGTGCGGGTGTGGTAGTGGTACAAACGCCGTCCCGTGCTGAGCACCAAGGGGTACTCGTCGTCGGCCTGCTCGGCGGGCGGGGTCCACTCTATGGGGATGAGGTCGCCCAGGCCGCAGGTGAAGCAACCGTCCTTGTGCAAATAGGGCGTGCCGGGATGCTCCAGGTCGGGCACCGGCCATTGCAACCCGTCGTTTTGGATGCGGTGGAACTTGATGCCCGCCATCTGGGGGGCCAGCACGGACACCTCGTTGTCCCAAATCTCCTGGCCGCTGTCAGAGGCCCACTCCTGGCCCATGCGCCTCGCGATCTGTTTGAACACCCACCAGTTGGGCCTGGCCTGGCCGGGCGGGTTCACCGCCTTGCGCACCAGGTTGACCCGGCGCTCGCTGTTGGTGAAGGTGCCCTCGTCCTCGCTCCAGGCGGCGGCCGGGAAGATCACGTCCGCGAAGCGGGTGGTCTCGTTGGGGAAAATGTCGTTGACCACCAGGAATTCGGCCTTGCTCAGGCAATGCTCCACGTGGGTGATATCCGGCTCGGTGTTGGCCACGTTCTCCCCGAAGATGTACATGCCCCGGATGCTGCCTTTGTCCAGGCCGTCGAACATGGCCGGCATCATCAGCCCCACCTTATTGTCCAGCTTGGCGCCCCAGAAATCCTTGAACTTGGCCTGGGCCGCGGGATCATCCACTTTCTGATAGCCGGGATACACGTTGGGCAGGGCCCCCATGTCGCAGGCGCCCTGCACGTTGTTCTGGCCCCTGAGGGGGTTCACCCCGCCGCAACGGAAGCCCACGTTGCCCAGAAGCATCTGGAGGTTGGCGGTGCTCATCACGTTGTTCACCCCGCAGGTGTGCTCGGTGATGCCCAGGGTGTAGATGAGCATGGCCGGGTGGTTGGCGGCCAGGCGCCGGGCCACCTCCCTGATCTGCTCGGCAGGCACCCCGCTGATCTCCTCGGCCCGCTCGGGGGGATATTGCAGCACCACCTCCTTGAGCTCTTCGAAGCCCACGGTGCAGGTCTCCACGTACTTCTTGTCGTAGAGCTCCTCGGTGATGAGTACGTTCATCATGCCGTTGATGAGGGCCACGTCGGTGCCCACCTTGAGCTGCATGTGGGTGGAAGCGAAATCCTTGAGCGCGGTGGCCCGGGGATCGGCCAGGATCAGATCCGCGCCGCCCAGCACCGCGTTTTTCACGAAAGTGGCGGCCACGGGGTGGGCCTCGGTCATGTTGGAGCCGATGACGAAGAACATCTTGGCCTGGTCGAAATCGGCGAAGCTGTTGGTCATGGCCCCGGAGCCGAAGGAGCGGGCCAGCCCGGCCACGGTGGGGGCGTGGCACACCCTGGCGCAGTGGTCGATGTTGTTGGTGCCGATCACCGCCCGGAAGAGCTTTTGCATGTTGTAGGAGTCTTCGTTGGTGCTGCGGGCGCAGCTCACCCCGGCCAGGGCGTCGGGGCCGCTCTCGGCGATGATAGCCTGGAACCTGGCGGCCACCAGGTCCAGGGCCTCGTCCCAGGAGGCCTCCTTGAAGGTGCCGTCCGCCTGCTTGATCAGCGGGGTGGTCAGGCGCTCGGGGCTGTGCACGAAGTCGTAGCCGAAGCGGCCCTTGACGCACAGACGGCCCCGGTTGGGCTGGGCATTCTCCACCGCGGTCACCTTGACGATGCGGTTGCCCTTGACGTGCAGCCACTGCTGACAGCCAACCCCGCAGTAAGGGCAGGTGGTGCGCACCTTGCTGGTCTCCCAGGAGCGGGCCAGGCCCTTGGCCTTGCGCTCGGTGAGGGCCCCGGTGGGGCATACCTCAACGCACTGGCCGCAGAACACGCAGTCGCTCTGGTCCAGGGGCCGGTCGCCGGTGGTGACGATCTTGGCCTCGGCCCCCCGGTAGCCGAAGCCGATGGCCCGGTTCACCTGCACCTCGTTGCAGGCCTGCACGCAGCGGCCGCAGAGGATGCACTTGCCGGGGTCGCGGATGATCAGGGGGTTGTTGTCCTCCAGGGTCCGCCGCGAAAGGGTGGGTGGGAAGCGGTCGGGGTTCACCCCGTACTCATAGGCCAGGGCCTGGAGCTTGCACACGCCGTTGGCCTCGCACAGCAGGCAGTTGTGGTCTCCGCTGCTCAGCAGCAGCTCTATGGCCAGGCCTCGCGCCTCGCGCACCTTGTCGCTGTCGGTGAACACCTCCATGCCCGCGGCGGCCGGGGTGGCGCAGGAGGCCACCAGGGTGCGCGCCCCGGTCACCTCCACCAGGCATATGCGGCAGGCTCCGGTGGGGGTGCAATCCTTGAGATAGCACAAGGTGGGAATCTTCACGCCGTTGCGTGAAGCGGCTTGCAGGATGGTTTCACCCGGCAGAAATTCAACGGATTCGCCGTTAAGGCTCAGGGTCTGATTGGCCATTGGGGGCTCCACGCTATGCGGTTTGCAGGTCAGCGCCTGAGGCGTATGGGCAAGATGGGGGGCGGATCACGGTGTCTTTGATGGCATACTATGCTTGCCTTGGGGAGTCAAATGGGCTTTCTCGATAAATAATAGGGTTTTTGATAAGTTACGGCGTATAGCCTTTGGAGGCCCTCGGTGGGTGGTGGCAAAACAAAAGGGACGCCCGTTTAGGGCGTCCCTTTTGTTTTGCTTTAGTCGGGCGGCTAGAGGGGTTCGATCTTCACCGCGCAGGCCTTGTACTCGGCGGTCTGGGACACGGGATCGTACACCGGGTTGGTGAGCCAGTTGGCGCAGCCCTCGCGGAAGTGGAAGGCCATCCACACCATGCCCGGCGGCACCTGGGGGGTGACCTTGGCGGTCACCTCCACCCGGCCCCTGCGGGAGCTGACCGCCACCTTCTGGCCCTGGCTGATGCCCAGGCGCGCCGCGTCTTGCTGGGAGATGTCCGCCGTCTCCTCGCCCAAGAGGTCGTTGAGCCCGCTGGAGCGGCCGGTCTGGGTGCGGGTGTGGTAGTGGTAGAGCCTGCGTCCCGTGCTGAGCACGAAGGGATACTCCTCGTCGGCCTGCTCGGCGGGCGGGGTCCACTCCACGGCCTTGAAGTTGCCCAGGCCACAGGTGAAGCAGCCGTCCTTGTGCAGGAAGGGGGTGCCCAGGTGATCGAGGCTGGGCACCGGCCACTGCAAGCCGTCGTGCTCGATGCGCGAGAACTTGATGCCCGCCATGGAGGGGGCCAAAACCGAGATCTCGTTGTCCCATATCTCCTGGCCGGAGTTGGACTCCCAGTCGTGCCCCATGCGCTTGGCGATTTCTTTGAACACCCACCAGTTGGGCTTGGCCTGGCCGGGCGGGTTCACCGCCTTGCGCACCCGGTTAACCCGGCGCTCGCTGTTGGTGAAGGTGCCGTCGTCCTCGCTCCAGGCGGCGGCCGGGAAGATCACGTCGGCGAAACGGGTGGTCTCGGTGGGGAAGATGTCGTTGGCCACCACGAACTCGGCCGACTCCAGGCAGTGCTCCACGTGCCTGATGTCCGGCTCGGTGTTGGCCACGTTCTCCCCGAAGATGTACATGCCCCGGACCTTGCCGTCGATGAGCCCGTCGAACATGGCCGGCATCATCATCCCGATCTTGTCGTCCAGCCCCGTCCCCCAGGCCTTTTCAAACTTGGCCTGGGCCGCCGGGTCGTTCACCTTCTGGTAGCCGGGGTAGACGTTGGGCAGCGCCCCCATGTCGCAGGCGCCCTGCACGTTGTTCTGGCCCCTGAGGGGGTTGACCCCGCCGCACTCGAAGCCCACGTTGCCCAAGAGCATTTGCAAGTTGGCGCAGGAGAGCACGTTGTTCACCCCGCAGGTGTGCTCGGTGATGCCCAGGGTGTACATGAGCATGGCCGGGCGGTTGGCGGCCAAGAGGCGGGCCACTTCCCGGATCTGCTCGGCGGGCACCCCGCTGATCTCCTCGGCCCGCTCGGGCGGGTAGCTCTCCACCGCGGCCTTGAGCTCCTCAAAGCCCACGGTGCAGGACTGCACGTACTCCTTGGCGTAGAGGTCTTCCTTGATCAAGACGTGCATCAGGCCGTTCAAAAGGGCGATGTCGCTGCCCACCCTGAGGCGCAGATGGACCTGGGCGAAGTCGGCCAAGCCGGTGCGCCGGGGGTCCACGAGGACCAGCTTGGCCCCGTTGTTCACCGCGTTCTTCACGAAGGTGGCGGCCACCGGGTGAGCCTCGGTCATGTTGGAGCCGATGATAAAGAACATCTTGGCCTTGTCGAAATCGGCAAAGCTGTTGGTCATGGCCCCGGAGCCGAAGGAGGTCGCCAGACCGGCGACCGTGGGAGCGTGTCAGGTTCGTGCGCAGTGATCGATATTATTCGTACCGATCACCGCGCGGAAAAGCTTCTGCATGTTATAGGAGTCTTCGTTTATGCTGCGGGCGCAGCTAACCCCGGCAATGGCGTCGGGGCCGTACTTCTCCTTTATCTCCAGGAAACGGTTGGCCACCAGGTCCAGGGCCTCGTCCCAGGAGGCTGCAGCAAACGAGCCATCCGACTGTTTTATCAGCGGCGTGGTCAGGCGCTCGGGGCTGTGAATGAAGTCGTAGCCGAAGCGGCCCTTCACGCACAGGCGGCCCCGGTTGGGCTGGGCTCCTTCCACCGCGGTCACCTTGATAACCCGGTTGCCCTTGACATGCAACCACATCTGGCAACCCACCCCACAGTAGGGGCAAGTGGTGCGAACCTTCTTGGTCTCCCAGGGGCGGCCCAGGCCCTTGGCCTTTTTCTCGGTGAGGGCCCCGGTGGGGCACACCTCAACGCACTGGCCGCAGAACACGCAGTCGCTCTGGTCGTAGGGCCGGTCGCCGGTGGTGATGATCTTGGCCTCCGCCCCCCGGTAGCCGAAGCCGATGGCCCGGTTCACCTGCACCTCGTTGCAGGCTTGCACGCAGCGGCCGCAGAGGATGCACTTGCTGAAGTCGCGGATGATAAGAGGGTTGGAGTCCTCGACGGGGTACTTCTGGGTGGCCCCCTCGAAGCGCCCCGCCTCCACGCCGTACTCGTAGGCGTACTCCTGGAGCTTGCATTCGCCGTTGGCCTCGCACAAGAGGCAGTTGTGCTCGCCGCTGCTGAGCAATAGCTCGATGGCCAGCCGCCGGGCCCGGTGCACCTTTTCGGTGTCGGTGAACACCTCCATTCCCTCGGCGGCGGGCATGGCGCAGGAGGCCACCAGGGTGCGCGCCCCGGTTACCTCCACCAGGCACATGCGGCAGGCGCCGGTGGGGGTGCAGTCCTTGAGATAGCATAAGGTGGGAACCTTCACCCCGTTGCGCCAGGCGACCTGTAAAATGGTGTCGCCGGGGGTGAATTCCACCTCACTGCCATTGAGCCTCAGCTTGGCGGTGGCCATGGCGTACTCCTGAAGCAGTGAAAAAACGGATGGGTACTTGGAAGTCCTAGTTGTTTTGTGTATTGCATTTTTATAGTAAAGTCAATGCCCATAACCGGCCGTTTTGCGGCGGATATGGTCGTATTATCCTGAATCGTCGCGTAGTTCGCCGATATACCTATTTGGAGTGGGTTTATGGATATTGCCAACCAGCAATGGTACGTGGCCCTGGGCGGGCAGCCCGCCGGCCCTTATGGCCAGGAGAAGTTGCGCTCCCTGGCCGCTGATGGGCGCATCGGGCCGGACACCCTGGTCTACGGCCAGGGCTTCAACGAGTGGACGCCCATCAAGGCGGTGGGCGAGTTGGCCGGGGTGTTCAGTCCCCAGGCCGCGCCGCCGCCCCCTCCCCCGGCGCGGGCCCTGGCCGACGAGATCGACTACGTGATCGAAGGCTCGGAGATGCAGTACGTGGAGATCGAGCTGGACCCGGGGGAGAGCGCGGTGGCCGAGGCCGGGGCCATGCTCTACATGCACCAGGCCATCACCATGGAGACGATCTTCGGCGACGGCCGCCGGGGCCAGAGCGGCGGCGGCGGGCTGTTGGGCTCCTTGATGGGCGCGGGCAAGCGCCTGTTGACCGGCGAGAGCCTGTTCATGACCGTGTTCACCCACAGCGGCCCCACCGGCAAGGCTCGGGTGGCCTTTGCCGCCCCCTACCCCGGCAAGATCCTGCCTATGCACCTGGGCGAGTTGGGCGGCGAGCTGATCTGCCAGAAGGACGCCTTCTTGTGCGCTGCCCGGGGAGTGGCCTTGGAGATCGCCTTCCAGAAAAAGATCGGGGTGGGCCTGTTCGGCGGCGAGGGCTTCATCATGCAGCGCCTGGTGGGCGACGGCCTGGCCTTTGTGCACGCCGGGGGCACGGTGGTGGAGATGCAGCTCAATGCCGGGCAAAGCATCCGGGTGGACACCGGCTGCCTGGTGGCCCTGAGCCCCTCGGTGCGCTACGACGTGCAGCTGGCCGGGGGCATCAAGACCGCCTTCTTCGGCGGCGAGGGACTGTTTTTGGCCAACCTCACCGGGCCGGGCCACGTGTGGTTGCAGAGCCTGCCCTTCAGCCGCCTGGCCGGACGCATCTGGGCCGCCGCGCCCCAGGGCGGAGGCAAGGATAGGGGGGAAGGCAGCCTTTTGGGTGGCTTTTTACGGGACGACTAGACTGTAGAGGTCTTTTTCCGGGTTTAGGGGCGGGGTTTATCCCCGCCCTCTTCTTTCCCGCGGCACAGCCAGCCGCCGGCAGACAAGGCGTCTGGCCAAGCGAGGGACGCAGGCGTAGTAAACCTACGCCGAGGACCGAGCGCGGCCAGCAACGCAGTATGCCGGTGGCTGGCGAAGCCGCCCGCTAACTCAGCCAAGCTCCAATCAGCAACCCCAGGGCCATAAGCAAACCGGTGCTCAGATGGGTGACTATGGTCAACGCCTGGGCGGGCACCAGGGCGGCGGGGTCGTCGTAGCTCTTCCAGGCGATGGCCACCGCCCGCACGGTGGGTATGGCCGCGCCCAGGGCCAGGTACAGCCAGGGGGTGAGGCCCCAGCCGTGCACCAGCCAGGCCAGGGAGGGAAAGGGGGCCAGCATGATCGCGGCGTAGACCACCCGCGATTTGGCCAGGCCCAGGCGCACCACCAAGTTGTTCTTGGAGGCGGCCGCGTCGGCGGCCATATCCGGGAACTGGTTGATCCACAGCACCGCGGTGATCTGCCAGGCCTGGGGCAGGCCCAGCCACCAGGCCACGGCCCAGAACTCCCCGCCCAGGACATAGCCCACTCCCCAAGTGAGCAGGGGGCCGAAGAGGATGAAGATGCAGGCCTCGCCCAGGCCCAGGGACATCAGGGCCAAGGGCCCGGCGGAGTAAAGCCAGCCCCCGGCCAGCCCCGCCGCGCCCACGGCCAGGGCCCAGGGCCGGTCCATGGCCGCCACCATGCCCCCGCAGGCTCCGGCGGCCACGAAAAACCCCACCGCCAGCACCCCCACCGCCCGGCGGCTCATGCGGCCGTCCTGGATCACCCGGCTGCCGCCGGAAAAGATGGTGGCATGGCGGTTGAGGGGGTCACTGCCCACCGCGTCGTAGAAATCGTTGATCAGGTTGGCCCCGCTTTGCAGGCACCCCACCCCGGCCAGGGTGAGCAAGAGCAGATTCCAGGGCATGAGGCCCCGGCCCCACCACCAGGCGGCGACCACCAGGACCGGCACCAGGGAACCGGTGAGGAAGGGCAGGCGCATGGCCTGCACTAGAAGAGGCGTGGGCATGGGTGCTCTCCAGGGTTAGCTAGCCCGGATATTTCATGAAGGCTGGGCGGCAACAAACAAAAAAACATTATTTAGGCGCTCCAAATGAAAAATGCGTCAGATCCATCGGGATGCGCTTTGTACCATGGCCCGGCACAGCCAGCCATCGGCAGACAAGGCGTCCGGCCAGGGAGGGCCACAGGCGTAGCCGAAGCTACGTCGAGGCCCGAGCGCAGTCGGCAACGCGGTATGCCGGGGGCTGGCACGGCCGGACGCGCGGTCTTCATGAAATATCCGGGCAAGGCGGCCACACTTTAGCACGAAGCCGGACAAGGGGGCAAAGCGTCGCGGCGCGGCGATATTGCCGCCGCCCCAAAGGCAAAAGCCTTATAATTGGTCCGTAACCATGGCACTCCGGAGGAGATGAAGATGAGCGAAGGGGCCCAACAAGTCGGTCTGGATACCCAGGGTCCTTGGCTGCCCCCCAGCCGCATTTCCCTGCCGCGGCGCTTGTCGCTGTACTTCCTTTACGCCGCCCTGGCCCTTTCCTTGTTCGGAGGCCACGTCCATCCCAGCGGGCTTTTGATCATCGTGGGCTTCGTGGTGGTGTTCCATGTGGCCACCCGCCCCCTCACCTCGGATTTTCTGGTGCGCTATCCCTTCTATCTGGTGGTGCTCAGAGTCCTGCTGGTGGTCATGTGCGCGGGACTGGTGGTGGCCTTTTTGCCCACGCCCGATTCCTGGCGGCCCATGGAGCAGCTCGTAACCACCCTGGCGGCCCTGGTGGTAACCGCCGGGTGGACGGTGATGGTGATGATCTACCTGTTCCAGGCCCGTCAGGTTCGCCTGGACACCATCTTCTCGGGGGTGGCCGCCTTTTTCCTGCTGGCCATCACCTGGACCGAAGCCTACAAGGTGCTCAGCTTTTTCAACCCCAACAGCTTCCACCCCTCATTCGGGGAATGGTCCGCCTCCTCGGAAGTGGTTCACCTACGGGCCCTGTATTACAGCCTGTCCACCATCACCACCGTGGGCTTCGGCGACATCCTGCCCCGTGGGGCCACCGCCCAGATACTGTCGGGCCTGGAGGCTTCGGCGGGCCAGCTTTTCTTGGCGGTCTTGATCGCCCGCCTGGTCTCCCGCCACCTGAGCAGCAGCATAACCCCCATGACCCCGCCCAACCCCATCCCGCCCAAGAGGCCCAACTCGGGCCGAATCTCGCGCCGCCTGCGCCGCCGGAGGCGCGTATTTCGCTAGGCTAAACGGGGCCCGCTCATTTTTTGGCCCATAATGCTTGGTACATCGCCGGCCTTATACTAAACTGCCTAGCAATGCTCGGCGCACCAGGCGCTTGCTTGGGCGCACTCCGTGAATTTTATGTTTGGAGAGTCCCGTGGAATCTATTTTGGAACAAGCAAAGCTGTGGCTGGCCCATTACGGCATGCAGGTCGTGGGCGCCATCGCCATTCTGGTCCTGGGTATATTGGCGGCCAAGACCTTCACCAAAATTTTCCGCAAGGTGCTGCGGCGGGCCAAGATAGACGAAACCCTGGTGAGCTTCGGCGGCAACATGCTTCAGTTCGTGCTGATCATGCTGGTGGTCATCGCCGCCCTGTCCCGCCTGGGCTTCCAGACCAGCTCGCTCATCGCCATGATGGGCGCGGCCGCCCTGGCCGTGGGCCTGTCGCTGCAATCCAACCTCTCCAACCTGGCCGCCGGGGTGCTGATCCTCATCTTCCGGCCTTTCCGCCTGGGGGAGATGGTGGAGATCGGCGGGGTGCTGGGCAAGGTGGAAGAGATCACCATCATGGTGACCAAGCTCAGGATGGTGGACGGCAAGCTGGCCATCATGCCCAACACCAAGGCCTTCAGCGACAAGCTCATCAACTTCACCGCCGCCAAGACACGGAGGGTGGACCTGGTGATCGGCATCGGCTACGACGACGACATCAAAAAGGCCAAGGAGATTCTGCAACGCCTGGTGGAGGAAGACCCCCGGGTTCTCAAGGACCCCGCGCCGTCCATTATTGTGCTGAACCTGGGCGACTCCAGCGTGGACCTGGGCGTGCGCCCCTGGACCAAAAACACCGACTGGTGGGCGGTCAAGTGCGACCTCACCGAGAAGATCAAAATCACCTTTGACGAACAAGGCATCAACATCCCCTACCCCCAGCGCGACGTGCACCTGTACCCCGCCGCCGGCTCCAGCGATTCCTCCCAGGGGGTGTCCGAATGAGTTACACGGCCAGGACCGGAGCCCTGGTCCTGGCTTTGTTGCTGCTCAGCGCGACGACCCTGCTGCCCGCCCCCGCTTCGGCCGACACGCTCTACTTGAAGGGCGGCGACCGCCTCACCGGCAAGGTGGAGGACATGGGCGGGGGCAAGCTCGTCTTCACCACCAGCTACGCCGGCAAGCTCAAGATCAAATGGAGCGAGGTGGAGCGGCTGGTCACGGACAAACCCCTGACCGTGGAAACCACCGAGGGCCGGAAGATCACCGGCAAGGCCCAGGAGGCCGCGCCGGGCCAGATCAAGCTGGAGGGCGGCCAGGCCCTGCCCCTGACCAAGATCGCTTCCATCAACCCCGAGGACCTGGAGCCCTGCAAGATAAACGGCCAGGTCAACCTGGGAGTGGACGTCAGCCGGGGCAACACCAACAAGATGGCCGTGGACACCGAGGGCCGGGTGGTGACCACCTGGAACACCATCAACCGGGCCATCGGCGGCTTCGAGATTCACCGGGCCGAGAGCAAGGGCAAGGACACCAGCGACAACACCCTGGGCTACCTGGAGTACAACCGCTTTGTCAGCGACAAGTGGTACTGGCTGGCCAACCTCAGGGGCTCCCAGGACACCTTCAAGAACATCGAGTACCAGAGCATGGCCGGTGTGGGCGTCGGCTATCAGGTCTGGCGGAGCAAGCTGACCAACCTGGCCTTGGAGCTGGGCCCCAACTACGTGTATCAGGAAGACACCGCCGGGGTATCAGAGGACTGGTACGCCATGCGCTGGAAGATCAGCTACGACCGCTGGTTCTTCTCCCGCTCGGTGCAGTTCTACCACCGCCAGGAAGGCTTCATGGCCGTGGACAACGTGGACAACTGGATATGGTCCGCCCGCCAGGGCCTGAACTTCCCCACGGTCCTGGGCTTCGTCTTGACCGCGGCCTACAACATCGACTACGACAACCAGCCGGAGCCGAGCAAGAGCAAGACCGATACCCGCTTCATTATAAGCCTGGGCTACCAGTTTTAAGCGGGGCCGCCCGGCCTAGTGGCTGTTCAACAGGTCCCCGGTCTGCCTGCGCGACTCCTGCTGCAGGCGCAGGGACAGCTTGTATGACACGTAGTACTTGAGGATGTTGCGTACGTAGCGCACCGGCTCGCTGCCCACCAGACGCAGGGCCCCGTACTCGCAGTTGAAGAACCACAAGTCGGGGTTGTAGCCCATCTTTTTGCTCACCCGGCGCACCCGGCTCAGGGCGGTGGGCCCGGCGTTGTAGGCGGCCAGGGAGAAACGGGCCCGCACCGGCAAGCTCAGGCCGGGGTCGCCAAAGTAGTGGTCGCGGATGTGGGCCAGGTACTTCACCGCCACCTTCACGTTGTAGTCCGGGTCCAGCAGGCGCTTTTTCTCGGCGCTACGGTCGCCCCCGGCGGGCGGCATCACCTGCATAAGCCCCACCGCCCCGGCCGAGGAAATGCGCTTGGGGTCCATGCGCGACTCTTGGAAGGCCTGGGCGGCCAGGAGCAGCCAGTCGAAGTCGTACTGCTCGCCGTATTTCTTGAACAGCGGGGCGAAGCGCGAAAAGCGGGAGCGATCCTCGACGGCGTTGGGGTTCATCAGCCACTGGTTGTTGGTGAAGTAGCGCTTGATGAGCACGTTGCCCACCAAGGTCCCCTGGTGGCGCTTTTGCAGAAACCGGTCCAGGCTGGCCAACAGCTTTGGCGTGTCCCGGCGCACCAGCCAGGCGATGCGCCCTCCCTTGCGCAGGGCCAGCTTGGGGTGCACCCGGATGCCCGGCATCACCTCGGCCCACATGGCCGCCGCCGGGCTGTCCATAACCGTAAGCGGCACCGCCCCCGAGTTGACCAGCTCCAGGATGTCCTCGCCGGTGAGCACGTCCGGTGCGTCCAAAATCTCCACCGGTTTGAGCCCCCGGGAGGCCAGGTCGCGGTTGAGCTTGTCCAGGCTGGCCATGTAGCTGCTGCCCTTGGCCGCCAGCACCTGCCGCCCGGACAGGGAGTCCAGGGAGGTTAGCCCGGTCACCGACTTGTGGGACACCACCACCTCGTCCACCCCGGTGAGATAGGGCTGGGTAAAGCTGAGGTGCCGGCTGCGCTCCGGGGTGATGGTCAGCCCGGCCGCGGCCATGTCGCCGTAGCCCGCTTCCAACAGCGGCACCAGGCGCTCCATGGGCACGGGTATGAACACCACCTCCATGGGTGGGGCGCCCTTTGGGTGGTGCCGGTTCAGGATGCGCTGATACTCCTCCAATAGGGCGTAGTCCAGGCCGTAGGGCTGGCCCTGGTGGATGAAGAAATAGCTCTGGGAATAGACCGTGAGCACCCTGATGATGCCCAGTTCGCGCAGCTCGGGCAGATCGGACTTGAAGGGCTTGCGCAGCTCCTGGAGGGTTGGCGGCAAGGGAGGCGGCTCCGGGGAAGCCCCGGCGCAGGCCGCCCACAAAAAGGCCGCCAGCAGCGGCAGAATGGAAAGCGCTTTTATCATGGGCAGCATATTAGGGGGCAAACGCGGGCAGGTCAACGCAAGACAGCGGCGGCCGGAGATTTCCCCGGCCGCCGCCGTCGCTCAGAGATTAGTTTCTAGTAGCCATCTTCATAGGCCAGGTCCTCGGGAGTCACCTCGTGACGGAAGATGTGGTAGACCCACACCTGATAGGCGATGACCACCGGGACCATGACCAAAGCCACCCCCAGCATGATCTTCAGGGTCAGGGGGCTAGAGGCTGCGTTGGTCACGGTGAGGCTGGCCGCCGGGTCGATGGAGCTGGGCAGCAGGTTGGGATAGAGGCCGGCCACCCCGAACAGGGTGGCTCCCACCACCACCGCCGAGGAGGCGAACCAGCTCTTCCAGGCCGCGCCCTGCTGCAGGAACAGGCGGGTGGCCAAAAGCCCGGCCACGGCCAGGGCCGGCAGGACCCACAGCACCGGATAGGTCAGGTAGTTCTGGTACAGGTTGGTGGCGAACCAGGTGGCCACCAAAAACGCCACCGCCAGGATCAACAGCGGCACCCAAAGGATCTTGGCCGTGCGCCGGGCCCGTTGCTCCAGCTCGCCGCCGGTCTTGATGCCCAGCCACAGCGCGCCGTGGTACAGGAACAGGCACAGGAACAACAGGCCGCCCAACAACCCGTAGGGGTTGAGCAGGGTGAACAGGGTGCCCCGGTAGATGCCCTGGGCGTCGATGGGGATGCCCTGGAAGATGTTGGCAAAGGCCACCCCGAACAGCAAGGCGGGCAGGGCGCTGGAGATGAACAAAAGCCAGTCCCAGCCCTCGCGCCAACCGTGGCTCTCCACCTTGCTGCGGTACTCCAGGGACACGCCCCGGATGATCAGGCAGAACAGGATGAGCATCAGCGCCGAGTACAGGGAACTGAACATCACCGCGTAGGCGGTGGGGAAGGCGGCGAAGGTCACGCCGCCGGCGGTGATCAACCACACCTCGTTGCCGTCCCAAAAGGGGCCCATGGAGTGGTAGATATAACGTTTCTCTTCTTCGTTCTTGGCCAGGAAGGGCAGCAAGGCCCCGGCGCCCAGGTCAAAGCCGTCCAGCATGAAGTAGACGGCCCACAGCACTCCCCAGAGGGCGAACCAGATAGTTTCCAACATGACTAATTCCTCCCCCTAACCTTGCGCCGGTAGGGGCGCGGGGCCCTTTTTGGCGAAACGGGCCATGAGCCAGAAGGCGACCACTCCCAGCAGGCCGTAGAACAGAACAAATGCGATCAGGCTCACCGCCACCTGGGTGGGATCCACCGGGCTGACCGCGTCGCTGGTGCGCATCAGCCCCCAGACTATCCAGGGTTGGCGGCCCACCTCGGCCACCATCCACCCCGCCTCGTTGGCCAGGTAGGGTAAGGGGATGGCCCACAGCACAAAACGAAGATACTTGGGATTGTCCGTCAGCTTCTTGCGTATCAAGAAGCCCCACACGGTGAGCAGAACGAACAGCATGCCCAGGCCCACCATGATCCTGAAGGATATGAAGGTGAGCAACACCGGAGGCCGGTCCTCGGCCTTGAAGTCGCTTAGGCCCTTCACTTCGGCGTTAAAGTCGTTATAGGCCAGGAAGCTCAGCGCCCCTGGTATGGGAATCCACTCGATCAGGTTGCCCTCGCCCGAGAGCCTGGGAATCTGCAGAAGATACATGGGGGCCATCTTCTGGGTCTTCCAGTGGGACTCCATGGCCGCCAGCTTGCTGGGCTGGGCCGTGGCCACCTCGCCGCCGTTGAAGTGGCCTTGCACCACCTCGAACAGGGAGAAGACCAGGGCGAACACCAGGGCTATGCGGAAGCTCTTGGTGAAAAAGGAGACTTCGCGTTTTCTGAGCAGGTGATAGGCGCTGATGCCCATGACGAAGAAACCGGACAGGATGTAGGCTCCGGACACGGTGTGCACGAACTCGATCACCGCGAAGCGCTGGGTGATCACGTCGAAGAAGTTGGCCAGCTCGGCCCGGCCGTTGCGCATCACGTAGCCCACCGGATGCTGCATCCAGGCGTTGGCCGCGATGATCCAGTAGGCGCTCAAGGTCCCGGCCCCGGCCACCAGCCAGATGGCCACGCAGTGCAGCTTGGGCGATATGCGCTCCCACCCGAAGATCCACACCGCGATGAAGGTGCTCTCCAGGAAGAAGGCCAGGGTGGCCTCAATGGCCAAAAGCGACCCGAAGATGTCGCCCACGTAGGCGGAGTAGCGGGACCAGTTGGTGCCGAACTGGAACTCCAGGGTGATGCCGGTGACCACTCCCAGGGCGAAGTTGATGATGAACAACTTGCCCCAAAACTTGGCCATGCGTTTGTATTCGTCGTCGCCGCTCCTGACCCATTTGGTTTCCATGATGGCAACCAGGATGGAAAGCCCCAGGGTCAGGGGAACGAATAGGAAGTGGAAGAACGTGGCTGCGGCGAACTGCAACCGTGACAGGATCAAGACCTCCATCACCAACCCCCTTAGTCGATAATAGTTACCATTATTGTTTTAATATCAACTTTGCCGCCTCCATGTCAAGGCCTTAGGGGACTAATAAATAGTGTAAGGTAAAACCCTCCCCGAAAATGGGAATTTTCCCTTACCAAAAAGGGGCACCTTGCCGGAGGCCATGTTTTATAATTCAGTTAAGGCGATGAGGAAGCGCCGTGACGTCCATTTAAAAATGCTGGGAGAAAATTCATGAGGATCAGAAATTGGATGACCGCCAACCCCCTGACGGTGACCCCTGAAACCCTTCTGATGGACGCCAAGAAGTTGATGGCCACCAACAACATCCGGCGTCTGCCCGTGGTGGACAAGAAGGGCCGTCTGGTGGGACTGCTGACCCGGCACCTGATCATCGAGGCCATGCCCAGCGGCGCCACCACCCTGAGCGTGCACGAGCTGCACTATTTGCTGGAAAAGCTCACTGTGGGCGAGGTGATGCAAAAGGACCCGCTGACCGTGGGCCCCAACGACTTGGTGCAAAACGTAATCCTCCTGGGCCACCAAAAGGGCATCGGCGCCTTCCCGGTGGTGGAGGACGGCAAGCTCATAGGCATCGTCACCGAGAGCGAGATATTCAACGCGGTGATGAGCCTCATCGCCCCCCGCGAGGGCACCAGCCTCATAGTCCTGGAAAACGTGGAGTTGAGCAAGGAGGTGGGAGCCACCAGCCGCATCGCCTCGGTGATCGAGAAGCGCGGCGTGCCCGTGGAGGCCATCTTCACCATGCCCCACCGCACCAGGGCGGGCAACAACGTCTACATCAGGGCTCGCACCCCCCATGCGGCCAACCTGCAGTCCGACCTGGACGCGGCCGGCTTCAGGGTGGTGCCCATTCCCGCCTAGACGAACTCCCGCACGGTCAGCTCCAGGAGCCACTGGTGCAGGGGCAGCATGGCCTTGAAGCGCGGCAGGCACCAGGCGGGCAGATCGGCGGTGTAGAACTCCGGAGGAATATCCGTCTCGAAGGAGGCCCATAGGCCGTCGTGCTTCAAAAGCTCCCCACGGGGGTGCTCCGGGTCGAAGCCCCGGGGCACCCTCTTGTATTTCAGCCCGCCCACCTCGTAGCCGGCTGCCCGCACCTTCTTGACCGCCCGCTCCAGCTCCGCCCCCAACTTGTCGTCGGCCACCGCTTGGCGGTAGGGGGACAGGAGGAACTTGGGCATGCAGTACATGCCCACCCCTATCATCAGCTTGGGCGGATCCAACTGGAAGTAAAAGCCCGAGCACTCCATGCGCGGGCCGGGGCCTTCCCAGAACCACAGGCCCATGTGGGTCTTGTAGGGGCTCTTGTCCTTGCTGAAGCGCACGTCGCGGTAGATGCGGAACAGGCTCTTGTTCACCTTGGGGTCGGCGTTTACCAGGGGGGCGATCTTGGCCAGGCGCGCTCCCATGGCGCTCACAAAGGCCCGGCTGGGGGCCAGCACCTCGCTGTCGTACAGGGCCTTGCGTTCCTGGAACCAAGCCTTGCTGTTGTGCTTGGCCAGGTCCTGGAAGAACTTGACCGTCTGGGGAGTGAAGCCCTGGAATTTTTCGGCCTCGGCCACGACGCCCTCCCGGATGGGGTAAATACTGGTTCCTGAAATTATAGCCGTCCCACCCAGGCGGTTGTCCAGGGCAAGGGCGCAAAAAGGCCCTTGGCGCCTGGGAGGGTGTGTCGCGCCAAGGGCCTTGGAGGAGAGCCTAGGCTCTTGCTGTCTTAGCGCAGGCCGCCCACCAGGATGTACTTGGTCTCCAGGAAGCTGTCCAAGCCCTGGCGGCCGCCTTCCCGGCCCAGGCCGGATTCCTTGTACCCGCCGAAAGGCGACTCGGCCGAGGCCAGACCGGTCTCGTTGACCCCCACCAGGCCCGACTCCAGGGCCTCGGCCACCCGCCAGAAGCGCCCCAGGTCGTTGGTGTACAGGTAGGAGGCCAGGCCGTACTCGGTGTCGTTGGCCATGGCGATGGCCTCCTCTTCGGTCTTGAAGCGCACCACCGTGGCCACCGGACCGAATATCTCCTGGCGCAGGATGGGCATGTCCGGGGTGATATCCACCAGCACCGTGGGCTCATAGAAATTGCCGCCCAGCTCATGGCGTTTGCCGCCCACCGCGGCCCGGGCCCCCAGGGCCAGCGAGGCCTCCACCAGCGCCTCGACCTTTTCCAGGCCCTGTTGGTCCACCAAGGGCCCCTGGCGCACCCCGTCGTCCAGGCCGTTGCCCACCCGCATGGCCGCCACTTCCTCGCTGAGGCGGGCCACGAAGGCATCGTAGATGCCGTCCTGCACCAGGAAGCGGTTCACGCAGATGCAGGTTTGGCCGCTGTTGCGGTACTTGCTGGCCAGGGCCCCGGTGATGGCCCGCTCCAGGTCGGCGTCGTCGAACACGATGAAGGGCGCGTTGCCGCCCAGCTCCAGGGAGATATTCTTCACCGTCCTGGCGCACTGGGCCATGAGGGTCTTGCCCACCTCGGTGGAGCCGGTGAAGGTGAACTTGCGCACCAGGGGGTTGGCGGTAAGCTCGCCGCCCACCACCGAGGCCTTGCCGGTGACCACGTTGAACACCCCGGCGGGGATGCCCGCCTGGTGGGCAAGCTGAGCCAGGGCCAGGGCCGAGAAGGGGGTGGCGCTGGCCGGCTTGAGCACTATGGTGCAGCCCGCGGCCAAGGCCGGGCTGACCTTGCGGGTGATCATGGACATGGGAAAGTTCCAGGGGGTGACCGCGGCCACCACTCCCACCGGCTGACGGATGGTCAGGGGGCGGCGGTCCGGCGAGGGGGTGGGAATCACCTCGCCGTAGGCCCGGCGGCCCTCCTCGGCGAACCAGGTGATGGCGTCCTGGCCGGACTTGATCTCCCCCAGGGCCTCGGGCAGGGGCTTGCCCTGTTCGGAAGTGAGGATTACAGCCAGATCCTGGGCGTTGTCTTCAATAAGCTGGGCCCAACGATGCAGGTAGGCTCCCCGTTGCACAGCGGTAAGGCCGCGCCAAGCGGGCCAGGCGGCCGAGGCGGCCTGGACGGCCTCCCTGGTTTCCTCGGCGCTCAGGGCGGGCACCGTGCCCACCTGCTCGCCGGTGGCCGGGTTGTCCACCCCCTGGGTTGCGCCCTGGGCGCTGGCCACCCACGCTCCGCCCACGTAGCATTGTTGCTTGAATAATTGGGGATCGCTCAAATTCATGGCTGTTCCTCTCCGAAGATGAATTTCACGGTAATCATCGGGCGGGGCAGAATACATCACTTATGTTATTTGTGACATACATTAGAGCCGAAAAAGTGTCAAGCAGTGATTGGCCGGCCCGGCGTGCTTAGAAGCTGTCCAGGGGCCCGTGTTTGCGCAAAAGACCCCGTAATTGGTGATAGGTGAGGCCCAGAAGCTCGGCCGCCTGGCGCTGGTTGAAGCGGGCGGCGGTGAGCGCCTGCTGGAGGAGACGGCGCTCATAATCGGCCACCGCCTGTTTGAAGGGCAGGGGCGAGGCCGCAGGAGGGGACTCGGCGGGCGGAGTTTCCCGCGGCCCTTCCCCGGCGGGCAAAGACGAAAAGGGCGAGGCGAAGGGGTCGAAGTCGAAGGAGAATATTTCCCGCCCTCCGGAGCGGTACACCGCCCGCTCCACCACGTTCTTGAGCTGGCGCACGTTGCCCGGCCAGGGGTGGGCGGCCAGCTGCTCCCGGGCGGCCGGGGAAAACTCCGGCGCGACGCTCCAGCCCATCTCCACGGCCATGCGCTGGGCGAAGTGCTCGGCCAGCACCAGGGCGTCGCCCCGGCGCTCCCGGAGCGGCGGCAGGGTGAGCACCTCGAAAGACAGGCGGTCCAACAGGTCCTGCTTGAAGCGCCCCTCCCGGGCCATGGCCGGGAGGTCGGCGTTGGTGGCCCCCACGATGCGCACGTCCACCTCCACCGGGCGGCTGCCTCCCACCCGCTCGAAGCTGCCGTACTCCACGGTGCGCAGGATCTTCTCCTGCACGGTCAGGGGGATGTTGCCGATCTCGTCCAAGAACAAGGTGCCCTGGTGAGCGGTCTCGAAGCGGCCCAGGCGGCGCTGCCCCGCCCCGGTGAAGGCCCCGGCCTCGTGGCCGAAAAGCTCGGACTCGATGAGCGAGGGGGCCAGCGCCGCGCAGTTCAGGGCCACCAAGGGCTCGCCCCAGCGGGAGGAGAGGTAGTGCAGGCGGGCGGCGGCCAGCTCCTTGCCGGTGCCCCGCTCGCCGATGAAGAGCACCGGGCGATCCACCTTGGCCGCGCGGGAAAGAGCCTCCTGAAAGGCCAGAAAGTTTTCGCTCTGGCCCAGGGCCTCGCCGGGCGGCGCGCTGTGGGAGGAGGCTTCCATAGGTTTTTATTACTACTATTTAGTTTATTTGACCAACTTTTATTTTATTTAGCCTGATTGGCCGGCGCACCCAAAACACAGCCTCGCTAGACAACTACCTGTTTTATAAGGATATTAAAACACGCATCGGTTTTGGCCCGGCCCTTGCTTTATGGCAGGGCAACTATTTGCCAAACCGACAGCCCTTGACGGAGGTGGACCATGGGCGTTTTCAACCGGATGCGTGATATCATAAGTTCAAACATCAACGCCATGCTGGACCGAGCCGAGGACCCCCAGAAGCTCATCCGGCTGATGATCGTGGAGATGGAAGACACCCTGGCCGAGGTCAAGGCGGCCTGCGCCGGGGCCATGGCCCAGCGGGCCAGGATACAGCGCGAGGCCGAGGCCATTTCCCAGCGGGTCGCCGCCTGGAGCGGCAAGGCCCAGTTGGCCGTGGACAAGGGCCGCGAGGACCTGGCCCGGGAGGCCCTCCGGGCCCGGCGGGAATTCCGCGCCCGCGAGGACGAATTGGACCATGAGCTGGCCGCCCAGCAGGCCCTGGTGGAGCAGTACCACGCGGACATCGCCCAGCTGGAGCAAAAGCTGGCCTCGGTGCGCGAGAAGCAGCGCATCCTGGTGGAGCGCCACAAGCTGGCCAGGCACAGCAAGAAGGCTCGGGGCAACGCGGCCAGGGCCGACTCGGCCGAAGTGGTCATGCGCTTTGAGCAGTTCGAAAACCGGGTGGAGCGTCTGGAGGCCGAGGCCGAGCTGGCCGGCATGAGCCGCCGCCCGGATCTGGAGCAGGAGTTCGACCGCCTGGCCGGAGACGACGAGATCGAGGCGGAACTCCAGGCCCTCAAGGGGGCCAAGCAGGCGACCACCCCCACCACGGAGCAGGGCTAGGCCCCGCTCCCTAAGGAGCTGTCGTGCCCGGCTTAATCGGTGCAGTGTTTGGTTTCATTCTCTTGGCCCTGGCTCTGTTGGGCGGTTTGGTGGTGGCCATCGTGCGCATAATCAAGGGACCCGGCGGGCGCAAGGCCGCCCAGGCTGACGAGGAAGAGGCCCGCTTGATCCAGGACCTGCACAAGAGCCTTCAGCGCATGGACCAGCGAATAGACGCCTTGGAGACCATACTCTTGGAAAAAGAAATGAAGGAGCCCCGGCATGAAGATATTTAGCAAGTTCGGCCGACGCGGCCTCTATCGCTCACGGCGGGGCGTCCTGTTGGGTGTCTGCCGGGGGCTAGCGGAATACTTCGACTTCTCGGTGACCTGGGTGCGCGTCCTGACCGTGGTCGCCTTCATCTTCACCGGCTTCTGGCCGGTGGGCGTGCTCTACATCGTCATGGCCCTGGTCATGAAACCGGCCCCGGCGGTCACTCCCCAGACCGAGGACGAGGAAGAGTTCTATCACTCCTACGCCGACAGCCGCAAGATGGCCCTGGGCCGCCTTAAGCGGACCTACGACACCCTGGAGCGGCGCCTGCGCCGTTTGGAAGACGTGGTCACCTCCCGGGATTTCGACTGGGACCAAAGGGCCAACGGCCGCTCCTGATCCCCTCCCGCCTCAGACGCTCTCATCCTGGACCGGCTCCCTCGGGGGCCGGTCGATTATTTGGCGCACCGTGCGCAGCAGCGAGTCCAGGCGGTAGGGCTTGGTGATGAAGCCGCAGGCTCCGGCGGCGAGCATTTCGCTGCGCTTGTCGCTGCCCGCGTAGCCGGTGGCCACGATCACCTTGACCTCCGGGGCCTGCATGAGCAACATCTCCAGGCAGCGGTCCCCGCCCATGCCCGGCATTCCCAGGTCCAGGATCACCAGGTCCACCTTGTCCGGCCCCTGGCCGAACAGCTCCAGGGCCCCTTCCCCGCTGTCGGCGGTGAGCACGCTGTAGCCGTGCTGCTCCAGCACGTCGCGCACCACCTCCAGGATGGCCTCCTCGTCGTCCACCAACATGATGGTCTCGCGGCCGCCCTTAACCGGCCCGGCGTCCGGGGCCTGGGGCACCATGATCGCGGCCTTTCCCTTCCTGGCGGGCAGGTAGATGGTGAAGGTGGCCCCCTCGCCCGGCGCGCTTTCGCAGGAAATGTAGCCGCCGTGGCTCTCCACGATGCCGTAGACCGTGAACAGGCCCAGGCCGGTGCCCGCTCCCACCTCCTTGGTGGTGTAGAAGGGCTCGAACACGTGGCTCACCGTCTCCTTGTCCATGCCCTGGCCCTGGTCCCTCACCTCCAGGCGTACATAAGGGCCTGGCTCCAGGCCGGGGTGGGTGCGGCAGAACTCGGCGTCCAGCTCCACGTCGCTGGTGGCTATGGTGAGCACCCCGCCCTGGGGCATGGCGTCCCTGGCGTTGGTGACCAGGTTCATCAAGACCTGCTCCAGCTGGTTGGGGTCGCCGCTGATGGCCTTCAGCTCCGGGGCCAGGTCCACCTCGATCATGATCATCTTGGGTATGGTGCGTTCCAGGATGCGTATGGCCTGGGCCACCTCCCGGTTCAGATCCACCGGCCTCAGCTCGGCCTCGGCCTTGCGCCCGAAGGTTAGCAGGCGGCGCACCAGCTCCGCGGCCCGGCCCACCGCCGCGTCCACCTCGTTCAGGTACTTGCGGCTGACCGGATCGGCCTGGGGCTTTTGGGCCAACAGCTGCACATAGCCGCTGACCCCTTGCAGGATGTTGTTGAAGTCGTGGGCTATGCCGCTGGCCAGGTTGCCCACCGCCTCCATCTTCTGGGCCTGGATCAGGCGCTCCTGCAATTCCTTGAGCTCGCGCTCGGCAGCCAGGCGCTGGGTGATCTCGCGGCCCGAACCGCTGACATAGGGCACCCCGTCCTTGGCCACCAACAGGTTGCGGTATTCCACCGAGTGCAGCGACTGGTCCTTGGCCACCAAGGTGGCCACCCCTTCGGACTGCCCCTGCTGGCGAAGCTGTTGCAGGTATTGGCTGCCAAAGGCCGAGCGGGCCTGGTTGGTCAAAAAGTCGCTCATGGGCCGCCCCAAAAGCTCCTCGCGGCTGTAGCCCAGCAGGCGCACCACCGCCTGGTTCACCGAAAGCAGGCGGCCCTTCTCGTCGTGGGTGTAGATGAGGTCGCTGATGCTGTCGAACAAATGGCGGAAGCGCTCCTCGGACTCCTGCAAGGCGGCCTGGGCCTTTTTGCGCTCCGCGTTGGTGAGCGCCTGGGCCACCTGATCGGCCACGCCGCCCACGAAGGCCAGCTCGTCCTCGCTCCAGGAGTGAGACCCGCTGGTATGCTCTAGGCAAACCATGCCCACCATGCGGCCCCTGAGGCGCACCGCCGAACCCAACAGGGCCCCCACGTCGTTGGGCTCTAGATAGAAGAAGCGCAGTTCCGCCACCCTGGCGTCCAGGTACACGTCGCTGGCGTCCACCGCCCGCTCGGCCTCAAGGGCGGTGATGAAGCCCGGGCACTCGACCACCGGCAGTTCCTCGCCGCTCTGGTGCTGGGCCGACTCGGCGTCGTACAGATCGCTGACCACCAGGCTGGTGTGGTGCGGGTTGAACAGCCAGATGGCCGCGCGGTCCACCGCCATGGCCTGGGAGCACAGCTCGTTGATGCGCCGGGCCGCGCCCTGGAAGTCACCCTCCACCAGGGAAGGCGTGCTGGCCACCTCCACGATGGCCGCCTGCTGGCGCTCCACCCGGTTCAGGCGCTCGCTGCGCTCCTCCTCGGCCTTCTTGCGCTCGGTGATGTCGCGGAAGAACACCTGCAGGGCTGGCCGCCCCTCCCAGTCCACCACCCGTGTGGCCAACTCCATCCACTTGAGGCGGCCGTCCTTGGTGAAGATGCGGTAAGGCAAAACCTCGGAATGGCTCTGGCCGGAGATGCGCCGCTCGTAGGCCTCCATGAGGGTGCTGATGTCCTCGGGATGCACGAACATCTCCGGCTCGTGGCCCACCACCTCTTCGGGCTCCCAGCCCAGCACGTCCCTGACCGCCGAGTTGGCGAACACGCACACCCGGTCCTGGAGCACCGCGATAAGCTCGGTGGCCTGCTCCACCAGGTTGCGGTAGCGGGCCTCGGAATGCTGCAAACGACTTTGCACGGATTTGAGGTGGGTGAGGTCGCTGGCCACCACCAGCACCCCCCGGGCGGGGTCGCCCCGCTCCACCGGAGAGCTGCTGATCAACACCGGCACCTGCTCCTGGCGGCTGTCGGTGATCACCACCTCCTCGCCTTGCACCCGTCCGGCGTTGAGCTCGTCCAGGAAGCGGCGCGCGGCCCTGGGCCCCACCAAAAAGGGACGGAACAGATCCTTAACCTTGAGGCCATAGAGGGCCACGGGATGGTGGTAGCCCAGCAGGGTGGCCATGGTGGGGTTGGCCCAGGCGATACGCTGGGCCTGCAGATGGGCCAGGCCCACCGGCACCGCCTGCACCGTGGCCTGGTACAGGGTGCGCGGGCTCACCACCTTGCCGTAGCGGCTGGCGCTCCAATATATGGCCGCGGCAAAGGGAGACACCGCCAGGTTGGCAAAGGCGGGGATGCGCGGGCCCTCCAGGGCCATCATCCCCTGGGCCACTCCCTGGAACACCAGGGTGAGCACCCCGACGGCAACCAGGAGCTTCTTTTCCGCCTTGGCGTCGGGGTCGCTCTCTTCGCAGGCATCGCGGGCCAGGCGGATCAGAAGTATGACGATAATGACCAGGTTGTAGGCCAAAAAGGCCTGGAACCAGAGGTTGAAATGGCCGGCCCCGTAGGGCACGCCGTACAAGCGCACCCCGATCCACTGGGGCTCGATGAGGGCGATCACGTAAAAGCACAGGGGCAGGCCGTAGAGCCACGTCCGGTCGCGCCAGTTCACCGGCCGGATGAGCACCAGGATCACCTCGCCGATGAAGCCGATGGGCAGCAGGAAAAGAAAGCTCAGCCAGCGGTAGAACTGGAACACCGTGGCCGGGGGGAAGGTGACCGCCGAGAAGCTTATGAATACGTCGAAAAAGGCCCAGGCCACAGACCAGATCAGCCAGCGTTGGATGGTGCCGGTGCGGGGATTTTCCGGGGCGTGGCGGCCCAGGTAGATGATCAGGGCCAGGCCGTAGCCCATGGTGAAGGCGAGGTTAGCCAGATAATAGGTTTCGAACATCGGCTATCCCGTGCAGGCGAGTGACACCGGAGACCCGGGCGAGGCTGGCTCCCTGGCAGGGAACGGACCGTTTCGTGCCAAATCTTCACCTCGGGGCAGACTTAAATTACGCCAAGATATTAGCAGGGTCCAACCCGAGGGTAAAGCCGCATGAATGGGCAAGGCAATCTCCAGGGGGAAACGAGTCGACATTTTTGTGCGTGGCCCAAAAACAAAGGGCGCCGAGGCCTGCCCGGCCCCTGGCGCCCTCATCGCCGCTGAACGGCGCATCAAACCTGGGCCGCGGCCTCTGCCCCCAGGCTAAGCAGCTTTTGGTTGGCCTGGGCCCTGGCCTGGGGCTGGCCCTCGCAGATGGCCATCTCCAATTCTTGGAGCTTCACCGGCAGGGCCCCCACCGCCGCCGCCGCGCCCAAGAGCACCACGTTGGCCCCCTTGGCCGTGCCCGCCCGCCCGGCCAAATCCGTGGCCGGCACGGTGAGCACCCGGGCCCCGAAGGAGGCCAGGGCCTTGCGGGCCTTGGGAGAGAGGAACTCCAGGCCCGGGGCGTTGACCACCAACCATCCCCCCTCGGCCAGGTAGGTCAGGTTGCGCACCGCCTCGCCGGGGTCCAGGGCCAGGAGCAGGTCGGCCTGGCCGAAGCTGACCAGGGGCCCGCTGAAGGGTCCGGCCTTGAGGTGGCTGACCACCGCGCCGCCCCGCTGGGCCATGCCGTGCACCTCGCTGATGAGGATGGCCCCCGCCTTGGGCTCCACCGCCGAGGCCAGGGCCCGGCTCACGAACAGCACCCCCTGGCCGCCCACTCCGGCCACCACCGCCTGCCACTTGAGCCGGCTCATTTGCTCTCCTCCAACGGGGCGATGGCTCCATGGGCGCAGACCTCGGCGCACAGGCCGCAGTCCACGCACCAACCCCGGTCGATGCTGATGTATCCCTGGGCGTCCTTGGCCAGGGCGGGACAGGCGAACCAGGTGCTGCACAACCCGCAGGCCACGCAGGCCCCGGCGGGCTCCAGCACCATGGTGCCGGTGGGGCAGACCGCCGCGCACAGGCGGCAGCCGGTGCACTTGGCCCCGTCCACCTTGATCTTGCCCTTAGCGGTGCGGGTCAAAGCTCCGGCGGGACAAACCGCCACGCAGCGGCCGCAGTCGGCGCAGGGATTGTCCTTGGGCTTGAAGCTGGTCTTGACCGGCGCGGCCTGGCCCTTTACCTCCACCTTGCAGGGGGTGGCCACCGCGTCCTTGGGGCGCTGGGCGGCGCAGGCGTGGCGGGCGATGATCACCGCCACCGAGCCCTCGGGGCCCTTGCACCAGCGCCAGGCCTTTTTGAGAGTCTTTTGCAGGTCGCCCATCTGGTAGGGGTCCAGCTCGGTGAGCCAGCGCACCCCGCAGCCCTCCACCAGCTTCTTGATGTCCACCGCCTGGCCGGGGTGGCCGTCGGCGGTGAGCCCGCTCTCGGGGGTGGGCTGCATGCCGGTCATGGAGGTGGTCTCGTTGTCCAGGATCACCAGCACGAAGCGCGAGCCGTTGTACACCGCGTTGACCAGGCCGGTGATGCCCGAGTGGAAGAAGGTGCTGTCGCCGATGGTGGCCACCACCGGGGTCTCGTCCCCCGCCTGGTTAAGGCTGCGGCTCAGGGCGGAGGCGAAGGTCACCGCCGCGCCCATGTCGTGGCAGGTGTCCACCGCGCCCTGATTCATGCCCAGGGTGTAGCAGCCGATGTCGCTGGGGTACACCCCGGTGGGCAGGGCCCGGCGCAGGCTGTAGAACACCGCGCGGTGGGAGCAGCCGGGGCACAGGTTGGGACGGCGCATGGGCGGCTGGTCGGGCACGGTCAAAATCTTGCCCCGGGGGCGGGGCGCCTTCAGCTTGGCCTCGCCCAGAGCCCGCTCCAAAACCTCGCCCAGCACCTCGGGGGTAAGCTCCCCGGCGCTGGGCACGTGGCCCGAGCCCCGGCCCCAGAGTTGGTCCCGGTTGGGGGCCAGAAGCTCCAGCACCGGCTCGGTCTCTTCCAAGACCAGCACGTTGCGGCAGCCCGCGATCAGCTCGCTCACCGGCCCCACGGGCAGGGGATAGGGCGCGGCGGTCTGCAGGAAGGGCACCTTGCCCTCGCCCACCGGCAGGCCCATCTCGGCCAGCACGTCCCGGGCCAGGGCGGCGGAGACGCCCGAGGCCAGGATGCCCAGGGGAGCCCGGGGCCGCAGGGGGGCGTGCCAGGTGTTCAGGCTCTTGCTCTTGCTCACATAGTCCTGAATCTTGGCCAGCTTGGCGTTTAGCGCGTGGTGCAGGGCCAGGCGCATCTTGGGGATGGCCGCCCAGCGGAAGGGGTCGCGCTGGAACACCGGGGCGCGCTCCATCTCCTTGGGCTCGCGCAGGTTCAGGTTTTGCCGGCCGTGACACACCCTGAGGGTGGGCCGGATCATCACCGGAATCTGGAAACGCTCGCTGAGCGCGAAGGCCGGGCCCACCAGGTCGCGGGCCATGGCCGGGCTGTCGGGGTCAAAGACCGGCAGCTTGGCGAAGTGGGCCAGCAGGCGGCTGTCCTGCTCGGTCTGAGAGGAGTGGGGGCCGGGGTCGTCGGCGCTGATGAGGATCATGCCCCCGATCACCCCGATGTAGGCCGCGCTCATCACCGGGTCCAGGGCCACGTTGAGCCCCACCATCTTCATGGCCACGGCCGAGCGCTGGCCGGTGTAGGCCGAGGACAGGGCCACCTCCACCGCCACCTTCTCGTTGACCGACCACTCGCAATAGGGCGGGTGCTTCATTTCGGCCCCGTAGTGGACCACCGAGGGCAATATCTCGCTGCTGGGGGTGCCGGGATAGGCGGTCATCACCGCCACCCCGTTCTCCACCAGACCCCGTCCCAGGGCCTGGTTGCCCATCAATATCTCTTTGCGCACTTTTGATTTGGAACTCACGCGTATCCTCGCTGAGTGGTTTTGTATGCAAGGCCCATAAAATAACCCGGCGCGGGGCCGGGCGCAAGCGCCGGAGCCTGGGGGCTATTTGCTGGTATAAACCGCCGAGCCGTCCCAATCCGGGGGCGGGGGCTCTGCGGTGAAGGCGGCGGTGCGCTGGGCCAGGACCTGGGCCGCCTGGTCCGAGGGCCGCTCCCCGGCCAGGGCGGCGAAGGCCTGGGCCGCCCCCGGCCAATCGCGCTCCCGGTACAGGGCGAAAGCCGCTTCCCAGCGATCGCAATATTCCAGGAGCGCCTGGTCCGGGGCCAGCTCCGGGGCGTCGCCCACCAGGCCCACCAACTCGTAGATCAGGGTGGGCTCGCTGGTGCCCTTGGGCTCCACCTGGTCCACGGCGCGCCACACGAAGCCCTCCCCGGCGGCTAGGCGGGTGGCCCGGCTGGCCAGGATCTGGGTGCCGTAGACCTTGTTGAGCCCCTCCAGGCGCGAGGCCAGGTTCACCGCCGCGCCCAGGGCGGTGTAGTCCATGCGCTGAGCCGCGCCCACGTTGCCCACGATCACCTCGCCGGTGTGCAGGCCCAGGCGGGTGTGCATGATGGGCTGGCCCGCCTCTCGCCAGGCCTGGTCCATCCGTTGGCTGCGCGCCCGGCACATGAGGGCCGCCCGGCAGGCGTGGGCCGCGTGGGCCGGGTCCTCCAGGGGCGCGTTCCAAAAGGCCATGATGGCGTCGCCGATGAACTTGTCGATGGTGCCCTGGTTGGCCTGAATCTCGTCGCACAGGCCGGAGAAGTACTCCGAGGCCTTGACCATGAGCGCCTCGGGGTCCATGTGCTCGGCCATGTCGGTGAAGCCCTGCACGTCGCTGAACATCAGGGTGAGCACTCGCTTCTCGCCGCCCAGGCCCTGCTCCTTGCCCGAAACCACCAGTTGGCGCACCAGGTCCACGGGCACGTAGCGGGAAAAGGTCCTGAGGGTGGTCTTCATGGTGGCCACGCTCTGGGTGAGGCGGTGTATCTCGCTGATGTGGGAGTCAATAAGCGGCGTGGGCTCCAATTCCAGGTTGCGCACCGCCTTGGTCTCGGCCACCACCTGGCCCAGGGGCCGGGAGATGCGCCGGGCCACCAGCACCACCAGGGGGATGGAGGCCAACATGATGAGCAGGGAGATGACCAGGGAGCGCAGGTTGCTCTGGATGATGGGGCCGATCAACTCGTCCAGGGGGACGAGCACGGCCACGTAGTTCCAGCGGCCCTGGAAGTCCCGGATGCGCTCCACCCCGGCGGCGTACTCGCGGCTCTTCACCTCGAAGTTGAGCAGCTGCTCCTTGGCCTGGGGATCGAAAAGGCGGCTCAGCTCCCTGAGCAGGGGATCGCCCAGGTTGTCCAGGGTGGCCAGGCCCAGCACCTGCTTGCCGTCCTTGAGCGTGGCCTTGACGATCTTCTTGGCCTCGGGGTAGGCCACCAGACGCTTTTGCTCGTCGAACACCACGGTGAGGCCCGAGGGGCAGGCCTTGTGCTCCGCGGTGAAGCCGCACAGGGTGCGGGCCGAGACGTCCACCCCCAGCACCCCGCCTCGGGGCTGGGAGGCAAAGCGGTAGGACAGGGTTATACCCGGCTCCAGCAGGCTGTCGAACACGTAGTATCCCGAGCCTCGCACCCGGCCGCTTTCCTGGGCCAGCTTGAACCAGGGGCGCTCGCGGGGGTCGTAGGCCGGGGCGCCCTGGCTCCAGGAAGACAACTCCTTTTTCTGGGCGTCCAGAAAGCGCCAGGTCATTAGGCGCGGACCGCCCGGCTCCTGGACGATGGTGCGCACCCCGTACAGGGCCTGGGGCGGGGCCTTGATGTCCTTCAGGGCCTGGGGCGGCATGCTGTTAAGGCGCACCACCTGGAAGAAGCTGCCGTCGTCATAGCCCAGGTACATGCCGAAAAACTGGGGGTGGGCGATGAGGGCCTTGATGAACAGGCCCCGCAGGGCGTGGCCCTCCCGGCTGGGCGGCTGGATGAGGCCCGGATGCTCGGAGGTGAGCACCAGGAAGGAGCTGGCCTTGCCGAAGAAATGGCCCAGTTGCCCGGTGAACTGGCCCACGATGTCGTGCATCAGGCTGCGGGAGGCTATCATGGCCCGCTCGCTGCCGGTCTGGTAGCCGTACCAGGTGATGCTCCCGGCCACCGCGATCATGAGCAGAAGGAAAATGGTGAGGATGTTCAGATACAGCGGGTAGCGGCGGCGGCGCTTGGGGGGAGCTTGGTCGGGGGCCATGGACACCTCTCAATATTGGCCATGGCCCAAGGTTACCCCGGTACGGGAGCGGCGGGCAAGCGCCGTAAATGAAGGCGGCGCGGGGAGATCCCCCGCGCCGCGCTGAGTTGGCTTACTTGGCCGGGACGAACTTGCCGTCCTTCACCTGGATGATGACCATTGAGTCCTCGCCCAGACCGTTGTGGTCCTTGGGGCTCAGGTTGTACACGCCGCTGACGCCCACGTAATTCTTGGTGCTTTCCAGGGCTTGGCGCACCTTGTCCGGGTCGGTGCCCGCCTTTTGCATGGCGCCCGCCAAGAGGTACACCGCGTCCCAGGCATAACCGGAGTGGGTGTTGAGGGGGTACTGCTTGTTGTACTTGTACACGTCGTTGTACAGGCGCACGAACTCGGCGATCACCTTCTTCTGGGGATCGGAGTCAGGCAGGCTCTCCCAGACCATGAGCTTGGTGGAGGGCATCAGGTCGCCCTCGGCCGCCGCCCCGGCCAGCTGGATGTACTTGGGACCGGGCACGCCGTGGCACTGAACCAGGGGGGCCTTCATACCCAAGGCGTGGTGGTTCTTGGACACGATGGCCGCAGCCGGGCCGATGGTCCAGCAGACCACGGCTTGGGGCTTGGCGGCGGCCAGCTTGGTGAGCTGGCTCTTCATGTCCACGTCCTTGGGGTTGAATTGCTCGGCGCCCACCACGGTGATGCCGTACTCCGGAGCCAGCTTGCCGATCCAGCGGGACCCGTCCCGGCCAAAGCCGTCGCTGGCGCTCAATAGGGCGATCTTGGTGAGGTTATGGGCCTTGAGGTAGCCCAGCACCTTCTTGACCGCGATGGAGGAACGCTGCGGGGCCTTGAACACCCAGTGGGCGGTGCCGAAGTTCATTTTGCCGATCTTGCCTTCCATGATCACCGGGTCGCCGCCCACGGTCATCACGGTGGGCATCTTGGCCGCCTCCACCTGCTTCTTCACCGCCATGCCGGTGCCGGTGCGGGTGGGGCCCACCACCGCGGCCACCTTGTCCACGTTGACGAACTTCTTGAAAGCCATCACCGCCTTGGTGGGCTCGCCCTCGGTGTCGGCCAAGATCAGCTCGATGGGACGGCCCTGGATGCCGCCCGCCTTGTTGATCTTGTCCACCACCATCAGGGCCACCAGCTTGGTGGGCGCGCCGATGGAGGCCGCCGGGCCGCTCAGGGCAAAAAAGGCCCCGATCTTAACCGGCTCTTTCTTGTCGGCCGCAACCGCCGGGACGGCCAGGGCCAGGGCCAAAAGCAGGCACAGGCACAGCCCGGCCAAAACCTTAAACCTTTTCATCGCTCATCCTCCCTTTAGCGGCCGTCCCCCCTCCCCGGAGGAGCGGCCTCTGATTTATCAGTCGTCGCGGCGGTCGAAAATCCGCTGCGACTTACGTTCGCTGCGCGGCAGGCTGCCGTAGTCCACCACCTCTATCTTGGCGCTCACCAGGATGTGGGCCTTGACCCCCTTGGAGATGTTCGCGGCCACGCCCTCGTCGTCGGCCGCGCCGCTCTCCGGGGCCCGCTCCACCTTGATGGTCATGTAATCGCGGCCGTCGGCGCCATGGCTCAGATGCACCTGATACTCCGAGCCCACCCCGCTGCTCTGGCTGAGCACATGGTCGATCTGGCCGGGGTAGATGTTCACCGCCCGGAACTTGATCATGTCGTCGCTACGCCCCAGGATGCGGTCGTGGCGCGGCAGGGGATTGCCGCAGGCGCAGGGCTCGGGAATGAGGCGGCACAGGTCGCGGGTGCGGTAGCGGATGAGCGGAGCGGCCTCCTTGCACAGGGAGGTCACCACCATCTCGCCCACTTCGCCAGGAGCCACCGGCTGCAAGCTCACCGGGTCCAGAATCTCCAGAATATAGTAGTCGGCCCAGTAGTGGATGCCCTCATGGGCCCGGCACTCTATGCCGCTGCCCGGCCCGTACAGCTCGGTGAGGCCCGGTATGTCGAACAGCTCGGCCCCCAGGGCCTGGCTGATGCGTTTACGCATGGCCTCGCTGGTGCGCTCGCTGCCGTAGATGAGCTTGTTGATCTTCACCTGCTCGGTGAGGCCGCGCCGCCTGATCTCCTCGGCCATCAACAGGGCCATGGAGGAGGTGGAGCACATCACCGTGGTGCCGAAGTCCACCAGGAACTGGCACTGCATCTCCAGGTTGCCCGGCCCCACCGGCAGGGCCAACGCCCCGAAGCGCTCGCAACCCGCCTGGAAGCCCACCCCGGCGGTCCACACCCCGTAGCCCACCATGATCTGCACCCGGTCCTGGCGGGTGAGCCCGGCCATCTCGTAGCAGCGGGCGAACATCACCGCCCAGTCGTCCAGGTCCTTCTGGGTGTAGGCCAGCACCTTGCGCTTGCCGGTGGTGCCGCTGGAGGCGTGCACCCGGACCACCTGCTCCAAAGGCACCGAGAGCAGGGGGAAGGGGTAACCGGCGCGCAAGTCGTCGGCGGTGGTGAAGGGAAGGCCCTTCAGATCGTCCAGGCTGGTGATATCGCCGGGGGCCACGCCCGCCTCTTTGAGGCGCTGGGCGTAAAAGGGGCTTCCCGCCTGGGCATGGGCCACGGTCCATTGCAAACCCTTGAGCTGGTGCGCGGCCAACTCCTCCGGGCCGTTGAAATTGGGCATGAAGGTCATGAGGTTTCCTCGGGTTTTTTATCCTGGGGGCCGCCGAAGGCCCGGCGGGGGCCCAGGAAGGCCTCGCGCAGCAGTTCGTCGGCCAGAATTTCCTTAGGCGAGCCGCTCTGGCGAATGCGGCCGCCGGTGATGATGTAGCCCCGCTGGCTCACGCTGAGCGCGCCCAGGGCGTTTTGCTCCACCAACAGCACCGAGCATCCCTGGGCGGGCAGGTCGCGCACCACCCCCAGGATCTCGGCGGCCACCTGGGGGGCCAGGCCCAGGCTGGGCTCGTCCAAAAGCAGCAGGCGGGGCCGGGCCATGAGCCCCCGGGCCATGGCCAGCATCTGCTGCTCGCCGCCGCTCAGGGTGCCGGCCGGCTGCTCCAGGCGCTGGGCCAGGACCGGGAACAGGGCCAGGGCCCGCATCAGGTCCTCGGCCACCGCCTTGGCCTGGTGCTTGCGCAGGCGCACGTAGGAGCCCAGCTCCAGATTCTCCTTTACGGTGAGGGGGCCGAAGAGCTGGCGGCCCTCGGGCACCTGCACCACTCCGGTCTCCACGATGGCCGAGGGCGAAAGGCCGCTGATCTGGCGGTTCTCAAAGGTCACCCGCCCGCCCTTGGGCTTCAAGAGGCCGGAGATCACCCCCAACAGGGTGGTCTTGCCCGCCCCGTTCATGCCCAACAGGCTCACCACCTCGCCGGGGTTCACCTTCAGGCTCACTTCGCGCAGGGCCGGTTGGCGGCCGTAGGCAAAGGATATGGACTCCACCCTAAGCAACCAGCCCGAACTCCTCTCCGCCGCCCAGATAGGTGCGCAGCACCTCGGGGTCTTGCTGAATCTCCTCGGGCGTGCCCTGGGCGATGAGCACCCCGCCGCTGAGCACCGCCACCTGGTCGCTTACGTGCATCACCAGGCCCATGTCGTGCTCCACCAATACCACGCCGATGCCCTGCTCTTTTATCTTTACGATCAGCCCACCGATCTCGTGGGTCTCGGCCGCGTTGAGCCCGGCCACCGGCTCGTCCAAAAGCATCAACCGGGGCCGCCCGGCCAGGGCCCGGGCCAGCTCCAGGCGCTTCTGGTCGCCGTAGGCCAGCTCCTCGGCGGGCTGGTGAGCCACCTTTTCCAGGCCGAAGAAGGAGAGCATCTCCTCGGCCCGCTCCCGGATGGCCTTTTCCTCCCGCCGCAGCAGAGGCAGGCGCAGCATGGCCGCGGCAAAGCCGCCCCGGCTGGCCGCGTGCAGGCCCACCATGACGTTTTCCAGGGCGTTCATCAGGCCGAAGACCTGCAAATTCTGAAAGGTGCGGGTAAGGCCCAGACAGGCCAGCTTGTGCCCGGCCAGGCCCAGCACCTCCTGCCCGTCGAAGCTCACCCGGCCCGCGTCCGGGGCCACCACCCCGGAGACGCAGTTGATGGCCGTGGTCTTGCCCGCCCCGTTGGGGCCGATGAGGGCGGTGATGGCCCCGGCCGGGGCCTCCAGGTCCAGGGCGCTGAGGGCCTGCACCCCGCCGAAGCGAACCGACAGGCCCTTTATGGTCAACAGGGCGCTCATCAGAAGGCCCTCCCCCCGGGACGCACCCTCTTGCCCTCCAGCCAGCCCACCAGGCCCTGGGGCAGGAAGATCAACAGTACCAGGAGGATGCCGCCGAAGAAGATGTCCTTGTACTCCTCGACCACGGCCAAAAGCTGGGGCATGGGGGTGAGCAGGGCCGCGCCGAACAGGCCGCCCCACAACGAGCCCATGCCGCCCACGATGCACATGGTAACCAGCTCCACCGACTTGAAGATGTCGAAGGTGGCCGGGGTGATGATGCCGTAGTAGTGGGCGTAGAGGCTGCCCGCCACCGAGGCGTACACCGCGCTGATGACGAACACCTTGACCTTGTAGGCCTCGATGGGCACCCCCGAGGCGGCGGCGGCCAGGGGAGCCTCGTGCAGGGCCTTTAGCCCCCGGCCCACCCGCGAATGCACCAGGTTGCGCGCCAAAATCAAGCCCACCAGCACCGCGCCCCAGGCCAGCCAGTAGAAGGAGATGTCGCTGGCGATGGGCGCGCCGAAAAAGCTCAGCGAGGGGATGCCGGTGTAGCCCGAAGGGCCGCCGGTGATGTCGTCCAGCTGGACCATCAGCACACTGACGATGAGGTTGAAGCCCAGGGTAGCCATCACCAGGTAGTTGCCTTCCAGGCGCAGGGTGGGCAGGCCGATGACCAGGGCCACCACCGCCACCACCACCGCCGCAGCCAGCAAGGCGGTCCAGGGCTCCCAGCCGTAGGAGCCCGACAGGATGCCCGAGATGTAGGCCCCCAGGCCGAAAAAGGCGGCGTGCCCCAGGCTGATTTGGCCGGCGTAGCCTATGAGCAGGTTGAGCCCGGTGACCACCAGCACGTTCAGGGCCACCACGTTGAGCACGTTGAGGTAATAGGGGTTGGTCACCACCAGGGGCAGCAGGGCCAACACCGCGGCCAGGGCGGCCAGGCACCCAAAGAATTTCTTGCCCTGGGCGCTCATACCCGGTCCCTGCCCTTCACGCCCAACAGGCCGCCGGGGCGCAGGAACAAGACCAGCAGCAGCACCACGAAGGCCACCGCGTCTTTATAGACGCTGGAGATGAGCCCGGCGGTGAGGCTTTCGATGAGCCCCAATACCAGGCCGCCCACCACCGCGCCCAGGAAGCTGCCGTAGCCGCCCAGGACCGCGGCGGCGAATCCCTTGAGCCCGATGATCACCCCCACGTTGTAGGACAGGCTGGTGATGGGGGTGATGAGCACCCCGGCCAGGGCCCCCAGGGCGCCGGCCAGGGCGAAGGAGTACATGGTCATGCGGTGGGCGTCGATGCCCATCAAGGCGGCGGCCGAGGAGTTGATGGCCGTGGCCCGCATGGCCTTGCCGGTGAGGGTGCGGTTGAAAAACCAGATCAGGGCCACGATAGCCACCAGGGTGATGGCCAGCACCCACAGGTTCTGCGGGGTGAAGGTGGCTCCCAGCAGGTGCAGGGGAGTCTCGGGGCTGAGCGGGGGAAGGGCCAGGGCCTGCTTGCCCCACAAGTGCTTGAAAATACCCCGCATGAGGATGGAAGCCGCGATGGTGATGAAGATGAGCACCATCACCTGGCGGCTGCGGGCCGGGCGGATGGCCAGGCGCTCCAACAGGGCCCCCACCAGGGCCACCGCCACTATGGCCAGGGGAAAGGCCAGGGCCATGGGCAGGCCCGCGCCGATGAGCAGGCTGTAGGCCATGAGCCCGCCCAGGGAGAGAAAATCGCCCTGGGCGAAGTTCACCACCCTGGTGGCGTTGTAGATCAGGCAAAAGCCCAGGGCCACCAAGGCGTAAACCGCCCCGGTGGTCAGGCCGCTGACCACATATTGTGCTAACTGGTCGCCGAAGCCCACCGCCACACCTTCGTTGTCCCCGGAACCGTCTCACCCGGAGTCCTGCATACCGTATACGATTCTCACGGTATATCGGGAAATTAAAGGGTTGTCAATGTTCGCCGGGCCCAAAGGCGCGCTTGACACCGCCGCGCCCAACTACTCATCATGTAAACCGAAAACGAACGCCGGGATTTTCCGGCCCAGAGCAAGGAGCATTTAATGAGCGCGCAGTCGCCGGACGGGGTGGGAAGCATGTTGAGCAAGGGCCTGGCGGAAGTAAAACAACACCGCGGCAGTCTTATGATCGCGGGGATCATCTCCCTGATCCTGGGCAGCTTCGCCATCATCGCGCCCCTGGCCGCCACCGTGGCCGTGGTGTGGATCATCGGCGCGGTCATCCTGATTCAGGGCATCATCCAGCTGGTCCACTGCTTCAAGGCCGCCCAGTGGAGCGCCTTTGCCTGGAACCTCCTGTGGGCGGTGGTCTACATCATCGCCGGCGGGCTTATCCTGGCCAAGCCGCTGCTGGGGGCCATCACCCTCACCCTGCTGTTGGCCGCCTTCTTTATAGTGGAAGGCGTGGTCAAGCTGGGCCTGGCCATGAAGATCAAGCCCGCCCCCCGCTGGGGCTGGGTGTTGTTCTCGGGCGTCATGGGCCTGGTGCTGGGCCTGATCATCTTCGCGGGCTGGCCGGGCGACTCCCTGGCCATCATGGGCCTCTTGTTGGGCATCGACCTGATCTTCGGCGGCTGGTCCATGATAATGCTGGCCTCGGCGGCCAAGTAGACCCGCCTCATCGAACCAAACCACCTCAGGGCGCCGCGCGGCGCCCTGAGGTTTGTCGATCGCCCGCCGACCGTCTTCCGTAACCCACGCCTAACTTAGCTGCGCCCCGACGTTCATTGGCCGTTCAGGCCATGGGCGCGGCTTCCCCCCGGCCGCGAAGGCTCCCCCCTTTGCGGAAAAGATGGGCAAGATCCAAGCGATCAGCCCAGAAGGCCGCGAGGACCTGAAAAAGCAGATCGCTCAAAACGTTATCAAAGACAACATCCACACGGTTTCGGATGTGCTAAACGCCTTTCACGACGACGGGGAGCCGTATTGGGACGCCGAGGGACTGCTTCACCTGCCCCTGCGCATGCAGGGCAGCGGACGCAAGCTAGACTTCGTGCCCAAGCTGGATGCCAACGGTGAGTTGGATTGCGAAGCCTTGGTTGCCGATCTTGAGGAAGCTTATCACGGGGTGATGTCGGAGGTGATCATATGAGCAGCGTAGGGGCCTCGACCAAAACGAATATCATGTCCGACGAGCAGGTTGGTAACATCCGTCGCGGAGCCCTGGCGTGGCTGACTCCCAAAACCTACGAAAAAAGCCTTCAGTTTTTGCAGGCCGTCAAGTTTGAGTTGGTTACAGACAAGGAATGTTGGCTGCGCGGCAGCGGTAAGATAACCCTGCGCATGGTCATCCAATCCGAGCAGAAAGACTACACCGGGCCAAACAACGAAATTAATGTCAATTCATCGAATAACGCCTTTTATGATCTGGACGCAATTACTGGCCAGTTGGCCGACATACTGCAAGACTACTTACAGAGTATAGGCCATATTGCTCTAATTCACTTCGGCGGTGAGACACGAAAAAAAATGATAATGGACTGGATGCCGTTGGCCGCACAATGGCTGATTGATGATATTCGAGCTGACAGTGAAATTTTCGAATTTTTCCACTATCGACCAGAAGGAGATCGGAAACTTATAATTGAAAACAAATTTATTCATGAGCCATTTGAGTTGGATATTGATTTTTTGGAAGGAAAATGCTCCTTTGCAGTAATGGCTGATCGACTTTCTGATAAAGCTATTGAACGTTACGGTAAAGAGGTAAATCTAACCACTGCACAGAGGAAAGCAGCGGGAAAGGCTATGGCTCCAGCTTTGGTGCATTCGATTCGCCATACAAGGCACAGTTACCCATACTCCCAAGATACCAAGACAAAAGTACTGGGAATGACTCCTCATATTATAGCTGTCGCGACCGCTTCTGGTATTAAAAATGTCAGCAAACTGGCCTTGGCCGGTGCAGTGGCAGATGCCTTAGATGACAATGTTGAAATAAAAATACAACAAGCCTATGACCTCGCCGAGCGAAACCTGCTCGAGCATGTAAGGAAAAACTATAAGGTATATGAGAATCTTATAGATTTAATCCTTTTATTTACAGCTGAAAAGGCTGCTACGGGGTCCATCCGTTTAGCGGCAGAGAGGGTTAGTATGTGGTGGGACATTTCGCCGGAGGCGTGTAAAAAGGAACTGATTACATTCCTCGCAAAGGCCTCAAATAATATACATAGGCTACTAGAAGAGATACCCATGAGATTCTTTGCAAACATCAGGGACCAGCAAAACGATAATTTGGTCGCGTTGGAGCTTAAGGGCGCCATCGACACTTCGAAGCTGGATCGGCTGGACATTAAGGCTCTCCGCGAAGAAATCAGGCAACTAATTGTCCGCACAACAGATCCTTTAAAAATTTTATCTTATTTTATGTTTACCGAAAACCAATTGCGAGGCAAAATCGTACAACATGCTAAAAATATTGACAAGCTATTGAGCGACCTTGAAAAAAACCCCAGAGAGAGAGAAAGCGTGACTAAATGGGAAAGATTCTACCATTTCTTTAATTAATTCAATTCCAGAAACCGACCTTTTCCGCCACCAGGCGAAAACCATAGGTATTGATATTTTTGCCCACATCCTGGGGCTCCCTGGACATACACTTTTGCCAGTAGGATACATAACCACCACCTCTTGCTACGTTATAGCCACTTGCCTTGCTGGTGCGCAGGGGGTCCTTTATAGGAGAACGGGTGTAGTAAAATCCGTCATAATAGTCGGCGCATAGCTCCTTTATGTTGCCATACATATCGTAGAGTCCCCAAGGGTTGGGGGAATACCTTTTCACCTTTGTTAGTCTATACCGAGATTTCCCATATGTGCGGTCGAGGGGATATTCCGCATCACCCGTAAAGTTTGCTTGTTCTGTGGTTATGTAATCGCCAGTATAAAACATGCCCTTGGTGCCGGCCCGGGCAGCGTACTCCCATTCAGCCTCGGTAGGCAGGCGGTAATGGTATTTGCCTTTATCAATTTGGTTGAGTTTAGCAATAAAAAATTTAGCGTCTCTAATGCTAATTGATTTTTTTGGTAATCGGGCGTTGTATTCATACGGAGCACCGCCCATCACTTTTTCCCACTGGGCATTAGTCACCTCGGTGGTCTGCATGAAGAAAGGTTTGGTTACCTCCACTAAGTGTTGTGGGAATATTTGGAAAAATGCACGATAAACCGGTAGACCTTCTTTTAGGTAGTCCGGCATTGCATCAATTATGCGTTTAGCCAAAAACTCCGGGCTGCCGTTAAACCCCATCATGAATTTTCCGGATGGTATCTTTACAAACTCCATGCCCACGCTGTTGGTAAAGTGGTCAACTGGAGCAAGATCAATCTTTACTGTAGTGGCCTTGTAGCTTTTTACTTGGACCACCTTGGCTATTGGCTTGTACAGGCTTTTCCATACCTGGACCAGATGTGGACCAGGAGTGAACCAAGTTAACGGATCATAATAAGGTGTGCGTCCCACCTCTCGGCCATCCAAATACACTATGCCACCTGGCGGCTTGGAATCGACTTTGATTTTTCCAGGCCAGACGCCCAAATCTCCATTCAGGGTCAGTGCCTCATTGTCTTTCAGCACTGCGCACAGGCGCTTCTCGCCAAATAGGGGATGGCTGAGCGACACCAGGTAGCGGCCGGGAGGCAACTTTATGCCCGGGGTGTAGGGCTCTTCCACATCGATAATCTTTACCTTGGTGGTAGGGGGCCGCAGCTTCACGGTCAGGCGGGCATAGGGGATTGGCTTGAGCTTGAAGTCCATGGTGGCCTGCTGATTGGCCTTGATGTCCTTCATGCGCACCTGCTCATAGTAGCCATCCTTGCGCACCGTGATCCTATGCAGGCCGGGAAGCAGCTTGGCATTGGTATAGGGAGCCTTGCCCAGGGGCACATAGGAGCTGACCAGCACGCTGGCACCCTCGGGCTGGCTGGTTACAGTGAGCCGTCCATACTCGATCTTCTCCCCCGCCTTGAGCCTGGCCTGCATTTTCTTATGCTCGACTATGTCCTTGCCCATCTGCATCTGCTCAAGAGCGGTCTTGTCAGGGAATCTGTGCGGTGTAAGAAACGGAAATTCTGTGTTCTGTTCGTTACGACCCTGGGCCCACCCCGGCAGCGCCAGGCCCGTCAGGATGAAAATCGCGGCCAGCGCGGCACTCAAGATGCGGATGCTATGAGATGACATGCTCCCCCCGAGAGAAAGAAATGGTAACGCCAAAGAACCTGCTTATTATCTTCCAACAACTTTTTCGGCAATTACTCTAAAGCCGTTATCCCGATAATCTCCAAACGCGAAATCATCACCAGACTTACTGTGACTGCGTTTGGCAGACATACATCCATCCCAACCAGATGAATAAGAGCCGCCCCTTGTCGAGTAACTTCCTTCCCCACCGCTGACACACAATGGGTTTTCTACAGGGGAGGAGGTGTAAAACCAAGCAGCAAATTGGTCGGCGCATTGTTCGCTGGCGTTGCCATGCATGTCGTAAAGCCCCCATGGATTCGGGGAAAAACTTTTAACTTTTGTCAGATGTCTACGATTCGCGCCGAAAGACTATCCGATATGAGAACTTGGTTGCCCAAAGAAGTTTGCCTGATCCGTAGTGATATTATTGCCAAAATAAAATAGGCTTTTACTACCTGCCTTAGCGGCATATTCCCACTCGGCTTCGGTGGGCAAACGATAATGTTGTTTGCCTTTTTCCAAAGCGTTCAATTTTCCAACAAAATCTTTTGCCTCCTTGATTGTTATGCGTATTTTTGGCAATTGAGCGTCCTTTTCCCCGGAATCACCTCCCATGACTTTGTCCCACTGAGCATTGGTCACTTCAGTGGTTTGCATAAAGAAGGGATTGGTTATCTCCACCAAATGCCGAGGAAAATTTTTAAATAGTAACAAAGAGACCGGGAAACCATTTTTCAGCTGATAATCTCTTTTGTCCAAAAAACGTTCAGCGAGGTCTTCCGGGCTACCGTTAAACCCCATCATAAACTTACCAGCGGGAATCTTTACAAACTCCATGCCCACGCCATTGGTGAAGTGCTCGGCAGGGGGGAGGTCTATCTTTATGACTGTTGTCTCTCGGCTTTTCACCTCGACGATCCTGCTGACCGGCTTGAACAGGCTCTTGAACACCTGAACCAGATGCGGCCCAGGGGCCAGCCAGACTAAACCGGAAGAAAAGGGAGTGTGTCCTTCCTCTCGCCCGTCCATGTACACCACTGCGTCCGAGGGAGTGGAGTCAATCTTAATTCTCCCGGGCCTGGCAGCCAAGTCGCCATCTAGGGTCAGCTCCTCATTGTCTTTCAGCACCGCGCACAGGCGCTTATCGCCGTACATGGGATGCCTGAGCGACACCAGGTATTGGCCCGGCGCCAGCTTCATGCCGGGGGTGTAAGGCTCTTCCACATCGACAATCTTCACTTTGGTGGTGGGCGGCCGCAGCTTTACGGTAAGGCGGGCATAGGGGATGGGCTTGAGCTTGAAATCCAGGGCGCTCTGCTGGTTGGCCTTGATCTCCACCATGCGCACCTGCTCGTAATAGCCGTCCTTGCGCACCGTGACCCTTTGCAAACCGGGCAGCAGCTTTTGGTTGGTATAGGGCGTCTTGCCCAGGGGCACATACGAACTGACCAGCACCCCGGCGCCTTCGGGCTGGCTGGTTACGGAGAGTCGCCCGTACTCGATTTTTTCTCCCGCCTTGAGCCGGGCCTCTATTTTTTTGCGCTCCACCATGTCCTTGCCCAGTTGCATAAGCTCAAGGGCGGTCTTGTCGGGGAACATCTGGGGAAGGATGAACTGAGGCTTTATGTTTTGCGGGTCAGCGCCCTGGGCCGCCCACCCCGGCAGCGCCAGGCTCGCCATGACGAAAATCGCGGCCAACGCGGCGCTCAAGATGCGGATGCTATGAGATGACATGCTCCCCCCGGAGAAAATTGTAAAAGCGCAAAATAAAGGCAGGCCAATATAACAATACAAACGGCCAGTGGTGTCAAGGAAAGGCGAAAGGACCGGAAACAGAGCGGCAGGCTAGCCAGGCTCCCCGCCGCTAAGCGTCCTCTGCTGCCGCCACCCCAAGTTGGTTGCCTGCCCCCCGCACTCCCCGCGGAAACAAATTAGTGAAGCGCCTCCTTTGTGCGCGGACCTAGGGACTTCTATCATCGGTTCCATAATTGCTTCCCAGCAAAGGAAACCTGCCACAACGAATTTTCAAAGGTGATCATATGAGCAGCGCAGAGGCCTCGACCAAAACGAATATCATGTCCAACGAGCAGGTCGGCAACGTACAGCGCGGTGCTCTGGCGTGGTTGACGCCCAAAACCCACGAAAAAAGCCTTCAGTTTTTGCAAGCCGTCAAATTTGAGTTGGTTACAGACAAGGAATGTTGGCTGCGCGGCAGCGGTAAGATAACCGTGCGCATGCTAATTGAATTTGATCAGCAAAGCCATAATGGGACCGATAAGGAGATCAAGGTTAATTCACCAGATAACGCCTTTTATGATCTCAAAGGCATTGCCGTCCAATTAGCCAGCATTTTGTCAGAATATTTACAGGCTAAAAACCATGTTGCGCTGATCCACTTCACAGGTGAGACCAAAGAAGCAATGATGAAAGCCTGGCAGCCACAAGCAAAAAAGTGGCTAGCCGATGACATTGGGGCTGACCCTAATGTTTTCGAGTACCTGCACTTCCAGACCGAGGCGGGACGCAAGTTAACCATTAAAATCCCGCTCATGAGCAAGGCCATTGAGTTGGAAATGCAGTTTAAACAGGGGCTTTGCTATTTTGACGTTTTGGCTAGTAAGTTCGAAACCGAATTGTCAGCCCTTTTCAACAAGTTTGACGATGTTGTAGTATTCGACCACGCCCAACTTGCCTCTTTAAAGCGGACAATTGCGCCCTTACTCATCGAGGCTATCAGGGACCAGAAATTCTCCCACCCATATCCGAACCATGCCATAAAAAGCGTGTTGGGGATTCGGAAAGACATCACCAGTTATGCTGAAGAGCTTGGGATTGCTCCTCTTGCTTTGGCGGGAGTTATGGCCGATGAGTATGAAGACGATCTGGCTCCAAAAGTTAAGCAAGTATTCGCCGATTTAGAGGAAATCTTGTTGCTTGCAGTGGCTAGAAACTACAACAGTATAGATGACACGATTTCTTTTGGACTATCCCTTATCTCTAAAATTGTAAAAAAAGGTTCCCTTTATCTGACATTGGCTGATGTCTTGTGGAGCGTATTGCCAGACTTCGCCAGGAAAGCCCTGGTGGATTTCGCGGTAAAAGCTATTGAAAGAAGTTTGACTGACTTGCCAGAGGCGGTTCTAATCAGCCTTACAGAAACACATGACCAAATTTCAGAACTAAGCTTAAAAGCACAAATCAAATTAGAAGCAGCACAGAAAGCCCTTAAAAGGGACATTGCACAATGCGGCAAGGAAATGAAAGAATATGTAATTAAAAACAAAGACTTGGTTGATCTTTTTAATCTGACTTCTGGAATATGGTATGGAGGGGGACAAGAATCAATTACAAGCAGGGCCGCAAAGATACAAGCCCACCTGGATCATGCAAATCTACCCCCGGACCAGCGCGAATACATATGCAAATGGGAGCGTTTGTATCCCTATTTCAAAGCATAGCTACGGTTTTTTACCCTGCACCTTTTCGGCAACCAACCGGAAACCGCTGACATCAAAGTCACGGTCATCTTGGCCCACAAAGAAATAACGATGGCCACACATGCACCAAACCGGCGGTGACCAGTAGCCCCCCCCCCGTATGGTGCGGGCCTGTTGTCGGGTTCCAAGGTTAACGGGGTCGCGGATTGCGGCATAGGTATTGAAAAAGGGATCATAAGCATCCGCGCAAAGCTCTCGTGCGTTGCCGTGCATGTCGTAAAGCCCCCATGGGTTGGGAGCATAGCTTTTCACATTTTTATAGGCGCGAGCATCCTTGTTCTCCTGCACGGCCCCATCGCCATAGGGGTTTGTCCTACTTTGGTACTGGGCTTGCCAGTAATTGATGGTTTCGCCGGTGTAAAAAGGGCTGTCCGTGCCGGCCCGGCAGGCATACTCCCATTCAGCCTCGGTGGGCAGGCGGTAACGGTATTTACCCCGGTCCCGTTCGTTCATTCTGGCAATAAACTCGTCAATCTTTGATATAAGGAGCGACCTCACCGGCCGATCTCCAGAATGAATTTTACTGCCCATGATCTTACGCCAATGTTCCTGAGTCACCTCGGTGGTCTGTATGAAAAACGGCGTGCTGATCTCCACCCGGTGACGAGGCATGCCGGGGAGGAATTCTTCATGCGGAAAGGAGATGTCCTCATCCTTGGAGGCCATTAAGTCCGGGTCGTCGCGGTAGCCCATCATGAAGCTGCCGGCGGGTATCTTAACAAACTCCATGCCCAGGCTGTTGGTGAAGTGCTCCACCGGCTCGAGGCTGATGCTCACCCGCTTTTCTTGGTCAGGCCGCACCCAAACCACCTGGGTTACCGGCTTGGACAGGCTCTTCCATACCTGTAGCTTATGCGGACCGGGCAGCAGATCGACGATGCTCAGCGAGCTGCGCCCCACCTCGCGGCCATCCAAGTACACCACGCAATCCGGCTGATTGGCGCTCACCCACAGGCTGCCTTTGGGGCCGCTGAGATCGACTTTTTGCGTCAAGACTTCATTGTTGCCCAAGGAAAGATAGAGCATCTTCTTTCCCTGGCCAGGCGGCCTTAGTTCAACCACATAATCGCCGGGCGCGATCTTCATGCCCGGCGTGTACTTCTCCGGCCATCCCACGACGGCCACCTTGGTATCCTGCGGGTTCACCTCCAGGGTGAGGCGGGCATAGGGGATGGGCTTCAGTTTGAAATTCAGGGTTACCGGCTGGCCCGGCGCGATGGTCACCATGCAGGCCTGCTCATAGTAGCCCTGCTTGCGCACCGTGATTCGGTGCCTGCCCGAAAAGACCTTGTCCTTGTCCAGCGGAGTGACTCCCTTGGGGGTGTAGGAGCTGATCCAAACCTGGGCTCCGGCAGGCTCGCTGGTCACGGTGAGCTTGCCAAAGGTGATGGCCTTTCCTTGCTTCCTTTGGTGTGTCAGTTTGGCGTTCAAGATGAATAGCCGGGTGTACTCCATCCGTTCCAAGGTGGTCATGTTGGGCAAATCCATCTTTTGGCCAAAGATTGGCAGCCTCAACACGTATCCGCCGTCTTTAATCCCCTTCGGTGTTTTTCGAAAACGCTTGCTAAGGTCGGGCTTTAGCTTGATTATCGGCTCTTGGTCCGATGCCGCCCACCCCGGCAGCGCCAGGCCCGTGAGGATGAAAATCGCGGCCAGCACGGCGCTCAAGATGCGGATGCTATGAGATGACATGCTCCCCCCGGAGAAAATTGGAAAAGCGCAAAATAAAGGCAGGCCAATATAACAATACAAACGGCCAGTGGTGTCAAGGAAAGGCGAAAGGACCGGAAACAGAGACCGGCAGGCTAGCCAGGCTCCCCGCCGGAGAGCCCGGACTTGCGCAGCTTGCGGGTGTAGACGCTGATGATGTCCCGGTGGCTGATCACTCCCACCAGGCGGCGGCTGCCCGGGGCGGCCACCACCGGCAAGGTGGCGAAATCGCGCGAGGATATCTTGCGCAGGGCTATGTCCAGAGTGTCGCCGGGGGTCACGGTCTGCACCTCGGTGGTGGCCAGCTCGGCCACCACCACCAGATCCCACAGCTCCTTTTCCATGGCGTGGCCCGCGTAGTCGGCGTGGCTGATGATGCCCACCAGCTCACCCTCGTTGTTCACCACCGGGAAGCTGGCGAACTTGGAGGTGATCATCTTGTCGTGGAAGCGGCCCAGGGTCATGTCCTGGGGCACGCTGTCCACCTCCGGGCGCATGGCCTGGGCCACGGTGAGCGAACGCAGCAGGTTCATGTCCTTGCCCGCGTGGATGTCCACCCCTCGGCGGCTAAGCTTGCGGGTGTAGATGGAATCGCGGTTTATCTGCTGGGCCACCAGGGTGGCCAGGGTGCAGCCGATCATCAGGGGCAGGATTATCTGATACCCCCCGGTCATCTCGAACAGGATCAAGAAGGCGGTGATGGGCCCGTGGGTGGCCCCGGCCACCACCGCGGCCATGCCCACGATGGCGTAGGCCCCGGGCCCGGCGGTCATGCCCGGCCACAGCTCGTGGGCCAGGCCGCCCATGGAGCCGCCCAGCATGGCCCCGATGACCAACGAGGGCGCGAAGATGCCGCCGGACATGCCCCCGGCGATGGTCAGGCTGGTGGCCAGAATCTTGGCCCCCACGATGATCAGCATCAGCCACCAGGCCAACTGGTGGTGCAGGGCCAGCTCGATGCCCTCGTAGCCCACCCCCAGCACCCAGGGGAAGGCCATGCCCATGGCCCCCAGGGCCAGCCCGGCCAGGGGGGTCTTGAGGTACTCGGGAATGCGGATGGCGTCCACCAGGTCCTCGGTCTTGTAAAGCACCGCCGAAAAGGCCGCGCCCACCGCCCCGGCGGCCAGGCCCAGCCCGGCGTAGAGGAATAGCTCCCAGGCCGAGACCAATTGGTAGGCCGGCACCACGAAAGCGGGAAAGTCGCCCAGATAGAAGCGGCTTATGGCCGTGGCCATCACCGCCGAGAGCACGATGGGGCTGAAGGTGGCCACCGCGAAGTCGCCCAGGATGATCTCCATGGCGAACATCATGCCCGCCACCGGGGCGTTGAAGGTGGCCGCGATGCCCGCCGCCGCCCCGCAGCCCACCAGGATGCGCATGCGCCCGGCGCTGACCCGGAGCACCTGGCCCACCGTGCTGCCGATGGCCGAGCCGATCTGCACGATGGGCCCCTCCCGGCCCACCGAGCCGCCCACCGCGATGGAAATGGCCGAGGCCAGGGACTTGACGATCACCACCCGCTTGCGGATCAGCCCGCCGCGCAGGGTCACCGCTTCCATCACCTCGGGCACCCCGTGGCCCTTGGCTTCCCTGGCCAGGAAGTAGATCAGAGGGCCCACCACCAGGCCGCCCAGGGCGGGAATCAAAAGCAGCCACCACCAGGGGGTGGCGGCCAGCACCTTCAGGAAGTCGCCGTCGCTGCCATAGGCCAGGGAGCGCAAGAAATCGATGAGAAGCCTGAAGCCCACCGCGCCGTAGCCGCCCAAAACCCCCACCACCACGCCCAGCAGGATCAATACGCCCTGTTCGGTGGTCCACAGATTTTGTTTGAACTTACGCAAGAGGGTCATTTAGCGGCCCTTGTGCTGTTTGGCTTTGAATGGCCTACAAGTTAGCATAATAAGTGGGCCTTATGGGGGGGACAAGCGGGCAATTATGGGGCCGAGGTTTTACACATCGCAAAAACAGGGGGCGGCAAAATTTGCTTGGCACAAGCCCGACTTAATATATAGTATACAATTGTTTCATAAAATCGAGATAGACAAGTCCAACCAGGGGGTATGTCCGGTGTAGTTGGACCAAGGCAGAGCGGCTGGCGACTCAACGGCTGTTTCCTGCCTTTTTTACGCACCTGGCCTGTCCGCTGCTCCCTGAATCACAACAATGGTGGTGCGCGGAGCTATGAGTTCTCCGCGGCGACCGCCGGGAGGACCTAGCATGAGCGTTACGATCACGGGAGAGGCCGGCAAGCCGGCCCTGGGAACCGCTATGCACAGCGCTTCTCAGAGACGCAAGGCAAAGGTTGACGGTTGGGCATCCCCGAAACGCCGCATCAAGCAATGGCTGCTGGAGTTCGTCAAAGAGCGCCTGCAACTCAAGGACATCAGCTCGTTCTTGCAGCTGCCCTACAACACCTGGATCTTCGGGACCTTGCCGCCTTGGTTGAGCAAACTTTATCTCAGAACCCTGGGCGCGGTCTATTTCCAGATCGCCTCCAAAGACCGGGCCGCCATCCAGCGCTCCCTGGAGGGCACCCTGGGCAAAGCCGCCGGCCCCCGTGAGGCCCGCCGCCGCTGGACCGAGACCAGGGGCGGCATCCTGGACCACTACCACGAGAAGCTCTACCTGGCCTTCAAGAGCTATCCCACTATCCGGAATAACTGCCTTAGGCGGGTTAAGATTCGCAACCAGGAGGTGTTGGACCAGGCCCTGAGCCAGGGGCGCGGGGTGATCATGATCACCGGGCATTACGGGGCACTGGAGTTTCTGCCCGGCGCCCTGGCCTTCCGCAAATATCCCCTTTCGGTGATGGTCCACTGCAAGACCCCGCGCCTCAGGGCCATCCTGGAAGAGCGGGCCGCCGGAGCGGGCACCGAGTTGATGGACCCCAAGGAGGGCGAGGTGTTCTTCACCGCCCTGGATCACCTGAAGCGGGGCCGCATCGTGGTCACCCAGTGCGACGAGATAAACATGTGGCGTCCCTACAAGGACAAGACCACCACCTTCCTGGGACACACGGTTCCCCTGGACCGCTCCATGGACATATTGGCGCGAAAGTCCAAAGCCGTGGTATTGATGGGACTGGTGCACCGTCTGCCCGGACGGCGATTCGAGCTGGAGCTTCTGGACCCGGCCGCCCATCCCGCCGCCCAGGGAGCCACCCAGGTCTCGGTGCAGTGCTTGTCGGTGCTCAGCGAATACATCTTCGAGCAGCCCGACCATTGGTACGAATGGAAGAAACTCAACCAGTTCATCCCGGCGCCCCAGGAAGTGGTCAATGCAGATAAAACAACTGAACGCCTATTTGATCCATTGGCCTTTCAACCTGGCGGTGTCCCACAGCTTGGCTGACAACACAGCCACGGACAACATAGTCGTGGCCCTGGTGGACGGCCAGGGCCGCGTGGGCTACGGCGAGGGGGTGCCCCGCAGCTACGTGACCGGCGAAACGGTGCAAGGTTCGTTGGAGGCCTTGCGGCTGGACTTGGCCCCCCTGGTCCTGGGGGCCTCCCTGGAGCCGGAAGAAGCCTTGGGCTGGCTGGAGAGACGAGGCGGCCCCAAGCTGGTGGACCGCTGCCCGGCGGCGGCCTGCGCGGTGGAGACCGCCCTGCTGGACCTGGCCGGCCGGGCCATGGGGCGTCCGGTGAGCGCCCTGCTCTCGGCCGCCCCCCCGGCCCCGGTCACCTACAGCGCGGTGATCCCCCTGCTGCCCCCGGAGGCGCTGCCCGGCATTCTCTCCCAGGCCAAGGCCCTGAACTTCAAACAGGTCAAGGTGAAGGTAGAGCGCCGGGGAGCGGCGGAGCTGGTGGCCCAGGTGCGCCAGGCCCTGGGGCCCCAGGTGAGCCTCCGGGTGGACGCCAACGGGGCCTGGAGCGCCGCCGAGGCGGTGGAGAACATCGAGGCCATGGCCCCCAGCCGGGTGGAGGCGGTGGAGCAGCCGGTTCCCAAGGGCGACCTGGAGGGCCTGGCCAAGGTCACCGCCGCGGTGGAGCCCCTGGTGCTGGCCGACGAGTCCCTGTGCACCGTGGCCGACGCCCACCGCTTGGTGGAAAACCGGGCCACGGGCGGCTTCAACCTGCGGCTGAGCAAGTGCGGCGGCCCGGCCCGCACCACCGCCCTGCTGGAGATGGCCTCCTGGGAGGGCCTGGCCTGCATGCTGGGTTGCCAGGTGGGGGAGTTGGGCCTGCTCTCGGCCCTGGGGCGGCACTTCGCCTCGGTGCATCCGGGGCTCATCTACCTGGAAGGCTGCCTCACCCGCTTCTTCATGGACCGCGACCTCATCCGCGAGGACCTGACCTTCGGCCCCGGCGGCCAGGCCCCCACCCTGCCCGGACCCGGATTGGGAGTGGAGGTGGACGCCGCCGCCCTGAACAGCAGCCGGGCCTTCAGCCTGTCGTGAGGTCTATATCGGGGTATTAATGCGTTAAGCGGCACTATATATAGTATCATACCAATTTTACTACTTATTATGCTTAATGTTTTTAAACATGCCTATTGACAACCCCATGGGCCCCGTGGAAAATGTTATTGCAACTTACTGTAAAAAAAGATTTTTCTCCCTTAGTCCGACGAAGGGTTGCGTCAGGGCGTGGAGCGACACAACAGCTGCCTCAATACGCGAGCCATAATCGATTATATTGAACGGCATTATGGCTCGCCCCATCTGCTCCTCCGTGGTTTGGAAGAGGAGTTGGGAGAGGTCGACGATCCGCTGGCCTTCTTGCGCGACGCCCACAACTGGGTGTCCACGGGGGTCGTCGCCCGCATGTATGCCAACGCCCGCGAACTCACCGGCGACCCCCGAGTGGCCTACCAAATCGGCTTTGAGTCGGTAACCCACCAAAGACTGGGCTACATCCAGCAAATCCTGCTCCGGGCCTGGGCCTCGCCCAAGGTGGCGGTGCGGCGGTTGGAGACCATCAACAAAAAGTTCAATCGCACCAAGGAACTGGAGCTGGTCAACGCCACCTCGGACCAGGCCCTCATGCGCCTGCATTGGCATGAGGGGCTCGAACTCACCGGCGACTTCTGCCTGGTGAACCAGGGCATCTACTCGGCCATCCCCACCATCTGGGGCCTGCCCCCTTCCCGGGTGGAGGAGACCGCCTGCTACTTCGAGGGCGACGAATACTGCGAGTTCCGGGTGCGCTGGCGCAACCCCACCATGCTGCAGCGGGTGCGCCTGCTCATTCAAAACCAGCGCAGCCTTTTGGGCGAGAGCCTGGCCGAGATCGAGCACGACAAGCAGCTGTTGGAGCACAAGTACTCCGAAGTGCAAACCCTCAACCAGCAGCTCATGCGCAAGATCGAGCAGATCCTGGCCATCCAGCAGGCCAGCGGGGCCATCCTCTCCGAGCTGGATTACGGCAAATTGATCCCCAACGTGCTCAGCATGTTCCTCAAGACCATCGGCTACAAGCGGGCCATGATCATGCTGGTGGATCAGGCCAAGCAGGTTCTGCGCTACGAGGCTGGGGTGGGCATGGACCCCAGCGACCTGGCCCCCATGGACGGCTATTCGGTCTCCCTGGACCGCACCTCCAACCTGTTGGCCAGGGTGGCCCAGAGCGGCCAGCCGCTCATCACCCAGGACGCCACCAGCCTGAACCTGAACCCCAAGAACCTGATCATCCGCAAGTACCAGCCCCAGGCCATCGTCATCCTGCCGCTCACCGCCCAGGGCGGGGTGATCGGCATCCTGGCCGCCGACCGGCCCCAGGGCACGGCCATGGTCACCAGCGCGGACCGCGACTACCTGGAGGTGTTCGCCAACCAGGTGGCCCTGGCTATCGAGAACGCCCGCATGTACCGCGACCTCAAGGAATCCTTCCTGAGCACGGTCAAGTCCCTGGCCCAGGCCCTGGAAGCCAAGGACTCCTACACCCGCGGCCATTCCGAGCGGGTGACCACCTACGCGGTGCGCCTGGCCACCCGGCTCAAGATGCCCGCCAACGAAGTGGACATGCTGCGCCGTCTGGGCATGTTGCACGACGTGGGCAAGATCGCCATCGACCGCCAGATTCTCAACAAGCCCGGCCAGCTCAGCCCCGAGGACCAGGAGATGGTGCGCCAGCATCCCAGCTGGGGCCAATCCATCATCCAGCCGCTCAAGCTCAGCCAGGGCGAAATCGCCATCGTGCGCCACCACCACGAGCGCTGGGACGGCTTGGGCTATCCCGACGGCCTGGCCGGCGAGGGCATCCCCCTGCCCGCCCGGGTGATCAGCGTGGCCGACGCCTTCGACGCCATGACCAGCGACCGCCCCTACCGCAACGCCATGGGCCTGCGCGACGCCCTCAACGAGCTGGAGCGGGGCTCGGGCACCCAGTTCGACCCCAAAGTGGTGGAGGCCTTCGCCTCCCTGGTTCGCGAGGGTCGCCTGGACGACGTGCTGCCCCGCGTCCGCCCGGTTTCGCGGCTGCGGCATCTGAATCTGGCCAGGCCTTAGCTCGGCTGCGCCAGCCACAGGCCCAAGCAAAGCCCCCACCGTGGCGGGGGCTTGGTGCGTTTTATAGTAGGCTGGGCCTAGTTCAGGCGGGTGCCGCTGGCCAGCATCTGGCTTATCTGCTCGCTGGGCAGGGGGCGGCTGAACAAAAAGCCCTGCATTTGATCGCAGGCGCGCTCCCTGAGGAAACGCAGCTGGTCGGTGTCCTCCACCCCTTCGGCGATGACCTTGAGCCCCAGGCTGCGGCTCATGTTGATGATGGTATCCACGATGGAGGCGTCGTCTGGCCGGGTGGCCACGTCGCGCACGAAGGAGCGGTCGATCTTCAGGGTGTCCATGGGGAAGTGCTTCAGATAATAGAGGTTGGAGTATCCCTTGCCGAAGTCGTCCATGGACAGGCGCACCCCCAGGTCGGTCAACTGGCCCAGGGTGACGATGGCGTCGTCCACCGAGGACATGACCATGCTCTCGGTCACCTCCAGCTCCAGGCTGGCCGCGTCCAGTCCGCTGGCCTCCAGGGTTTCGGTGACCATGGGCACCAGGTCCTTTTGCTGGAACTGGCGCGGCGAAAGATTCACCGACACAGCCAGGTCGTGGTGACCCTGGTCGTGCCAGGCCTTGGCCTGGCGGCAGGCCTGCTCCAGCACCCAGCGCCCGATGGCCACGATCTGGCCGGTGTCCTCGGCCAGGGGGATGAACTCACCCGGGCTCACCAGGCCGTGGCCGGGCCGCTCCCAGCGCACCAGGGCCTCCATGCCCACCACCCGGCCCTGGGCCAGCTCCACCTTGGGCTGGTAGTGCACCAAAAACTCCTGGTTGCCGATGGCCTGACGCAGAGCGGTCTCCAGGCACATGCGCCGCTGCACCTTCTCGTTGAGCGCCGGGGTGAACAGCTTGTAGTTGTTGCGCCCGGCGGACTTGGCCCGGTACATGGCCATGTCCGCGTTGGACACCAGGGCCTCGGCCTCGCTGCCGTCGTCAGGGGATATGGTTATGCCCACGCTGGCCGAAAGATAGAACTGCCGCCCCCGCAGGAGGAAGGGCTTGGCCAGGTCGTCCAAAATGCGCTGGGCCACCACCGCGGCGTACTCGGGCTCCTGAATCCCCACCAGCAGCAGGATGAACTCGTCGCCCCCCAGGCGGGCCACGGTGTCCTCGTCGCGCACCTTGCCGCGCAGGCGGCGCGCGGTTTCCTGCAGCAGCTCGTCCCCCGCCGCGTGCCCCAGGCCGTCGTTGACGTTCTTGAAGTTGTCCAGATCCAGGAACAACAGGGCCAGTCGCTGCTTTTTGCGCGACGCCGTGGCGATGGCCACCTCCAGGCGGTCGTTGAACAGGCGGCGGTTGGGCAGGCCGGTGAGCGAATCGTGATAGGCCAGGTAGGCCGCCTGCTCCTCGGATCTCTTGATCTGGCTGATGTCCCGCAGCGCCCACACCAGGCGGCCGTTGTCCCGGCTCATGCGGCTCACACTGAGCCACTGGTGAAACTGGTGGCCGTCGGAGCGCAGGTGGGACATCTCGCCGCCCCAACAGCCGTCATTTTCCAGGGCCTCGAAGATAAGGGCGAAATTATCTTCGGCCTCTTTGTGCCCGTTGAGCAGGTTGATGTACTGGCCCTGAAGCTGCTCCCGGTCCAGGCCGGTGAGCCCGCAAAAGGGATTGTTGACCATTTCGATGCAACCCTGGGGGTCGGTGACCGCGATGCCTTCGCTGATATTTTCCAGTACCTGCTCCAAAAGCCCGGTGCGCCGGCGGCAGAGGCTTAATTGACGGCCAAGCTGCTCCAGTTCGGCCAGGTCCTGGGCCAGGGCCTCTTCCAGCCGCGCCTTTTGGGCCTGGCTCAGATTCATGTTTCGCAGAGCAGCCGTAATGCTCCGCCGCCGGTTTTCCTTGGAATCGAATTGTTCGGAAGGCACGGTTTTCCTTTCAATGGCCAGGAGCAAGATCACCATATAAAGCGCTAAATTAGCATTCGCATCTTGTTCTGGCAAGACCAAGATGCGTCTGAACCGAGGACAGTGGTCCTATTTTTTATTAGAGCTTACGGGAGGATACTGCGACGCCGCCTGGTGGTCTCCCGAGGCTTGGGCCGTGAAGGGCCAAGGCCGGGGCCAGGACAAAAGTGGTCCTACGTAGCGATTGCCGGACGCATAAGGCCACAGAGTCCCCGGCCTGGTCCACCGCCTTGGCCCGCCTTTCACTGCGTCCAAGCTCCCATTAAACACAGCCCTACCGGTTTAACTGCGGCTAAATAATTTCGGGGTTATATCGAACTTACCGGAAAAATTTGCAGTCAAGCCTATCGGTGTTTCCGCAAAAGTATTTTATAGCGGACCTCCCTAAAACGGCATTTGCCAAACCGCCGCCAATAAATTAGAGCGCCAAAATCTCGCCGTCCCTGAATAGGAAAGGCGGTAAAACTCGCCCAGAGCAAGCTCCCTGGCCGGCGAATCCTTAGGCATATCTTCTCGTGGCGCGTCAGGAATTGGTATGGTTCAACGGTAAGCTAGGAACGGCCAGCCCACGATGGAGGTGGGATAAATAAGCGCTCGGCGCTTGGTCCAGGTTATAATGAAAAGCAGGCATCACGGCTTGACCCGGCATGATTTTGTGGTCTAGCATTCAGATGTATTAGTAGAAATTTAACTTTTGCGATTAGAGATAGTAACCATTTACGCTCCGCTTTGCGCGTCCGCGACAAATGACATCCCCCGCGGCAAAGCTTTCACCAATAGCCCAACTACAGCCACTGCACCTATGCGATACGATTCATAGGAAAGGATAGCCCAATGGCGGTAAGCAAAAAAATGACTGTCGGCACCATCACCATGATGACCGCCGCCGCGGTCATCAGCCTTCGCGGCCTGCCCATGATGGCCAAGGAAGGCCTGTCCATGATCTTCTACATCCTGTTTTCCACCGTGCTGTTTTTGATTCCCGCCTCTCTGGTGGCCGCCGAGCTGGGCGGCGCCTTCAGCGACAAGGGCGGCGGCGTGTACACCTGGGTCAAGGAGGCCTTCGGCTCCCGCTGGGGCTTCACGGCCATCTGGCTGCAGTGGATCCAAAACGTGGTGTGGTATCCCACGGTTCTGGGATTCGCCGCCGGCGCCCTGGCCTATCTGTTCATGGACCCCAAGTTGGCCGAAAACGGCTTTTTCACCGGCAGCGTGATTTTGGTAGTCTACTGGCTCTCCACCTTCCTCACCCTGGCCGGCTCCACCACCGCCGCCCGCATCACCAAGTACGGCTTCCTCTTGGGAACCGTGTTGCCGGGCCTGTTCATCATCGTGCTGGGCCTGCTGTGGGTGGACCAGGGCAACCCCCTGCAGTTCTTGCACCCGGCCGCCGACGCCGCCTCCACCGCGGCGGGAGCCCACCCCCACGCCCGCCTGATGCCCCACATCACCGGGCTGGGCAGCGTGGCCTTTTTGGCGGGCATCATCCTGCTCTTCGCGGGCGTGGAGGTGCACGCGGTGCACGCCAACCAGATGGCCAACCCGGCCAAGCAGTTCCCGCTGAGCATGTTCCTGGCCGCGCTGATCATCTTCTTCCTGTTCACCCTGGGCTCCCTGGCCGTGGCCGCGGTGCTGAGGCCCGAGGAGATCAGCCTCACCGCCGGGCTCATGCAGGCCTTCCAGAGCTTGCTGACCAAATGGCACATCGCCTGGCTAACCCCCATCGTGGGGCTGTTCGTGGCCTACGGGGCCATGGGCGGAGTTATGAGCTGGCTGGGCGGCCCCAGCCGGGGCCTGCTGGAAACCGCCAGAGACGGCGAACTGCCGCCCTTCATGGCCAAAGAAAACAAAAAGGGCATGCAGGTGACCATCCTGATTATCCAGGGCATCATCGTGAGCCTTTTGGCCAGCCTGTACTTTTTCATGAACAACGTGAGCGTGGCCTTCTTCCTGCTGTCGGCCATGACCATCACCCTGTACCTGGTGATGTACATCCTCATGTACGCGGCGGCCATCCGCCTACGCTTCACCCAGCCGGACCTGCCCCGCTCCTACAAGGTGCCGGGCGGCACCTTCGGCATGATCCTGCTGGCAGGTATCGGCCTGCTGGGGGTCACCTTCGCCCTGGTGGTGGGATTCTTCCCGCCCAGCAACCTGCCGGTGGGCAACCCGGCCCTGTACGTGGGCCTGGTGGCGGCTGGCTTGGTGCTTTTCGTGGGCCTGCCGCTTTTGATCAACGCCCTGAAAAAGCCCGACTGGAAAAGGGACATCCCGGATGCGCCGTCCCAGTAGTCAACAAAGATAATGGCCGGCCTTTAAAGCCGCTAACCGGTTGAATGGAGAAATTTCGCATGGCTTTACATAAAAAGGAAACCGTTCGCGACGAATTGATGGACGACGTGTACGCCGCCAGCGACGTATGCACCGCCATCCCCAAGTACCGATTCCCCAAGGTGGAGACTCCCGGGCAGCACGCCTACCAGCTGGTGCACGACGAGCTGATGCTCGACGGCAACGCCCGTATGAACCTGGCCACCTTCTGCTCCACCTGGCTGGAGCCGGAGATTCACCAGCTCATGGAGGAGTGCCTGGACAAGAACATGATCGACAAGGACGAGTATCCCCAGACCGCCGAGCTGGAGGCGCGCTGCGTGCACATGCTGGCGGACCTGTGGAACTCGCCCGAGGCGGCCAACACCATGGGCTGCTCCACCACCGGCTCCTCCGAGGCGGCCATGCTGGGCGGCATGGCCATGAAGTGGCGCTGGCGGGAAAAGATGAAGGCCGCGGGCAAGCCCTACGACAAGCCCAACATGGTCATGGGCCCGGTGCAAATATGCTGGCACAAGTTCACCCGCTACTGGGACGTGGAGCACCGCGAAATCCCCATGGAAGGTGACCGGCTGATCATGACCCCGGAGGTGGTGGCCGACTACTGCGACGAGAACACCATCGGGGTGGTGCCCACCCTGGGGGTCACCTACACCGGCCAGTACGAGGACGTAAAGGGCATCAGCCAGGCCCTGGACAAGCTCCAGGCGGACAAGGGCTGGGACATACCCATCCACGTGGACGGGGCCAGCGGCGGCTTCTTGGCTCCCTTCCACGAGCCGAACCTTCAGTGGGACTTCCGCCTGCCCCGGGTCAAGTCCATCAACGCCTCGGGCCACAAGTTCGGGCTGGCGCCCTTGGGCGTGGGCTGGGTGGTGTGGCGCGACGCCGAGGAGCTGCCCGAAGAGTTGATCTTCAACGTCAACTACCTGGGCGGCAACATGCCCACCTTCGCCCTGAACTTCTCCCGGCCCGGCGGCCAGATCGTGGCCCAGTACTACAACTTCCTGCGCCTGGGCCGCGAGGGCTACCAGAAGATCCAGGACGCCTGCTACGACACGGCGGTGTACCTGGGCGAGGAGATGGAAAAGCTGGGCCCCTTCGAGGTGATCTACAACGGCAAGGGCGGCATCCCGGCCCTGCTGTGGACCTTCAAGGAGGGCGCCGACCCCGGCTACAGCCTCTACGACCTCTCCGACCGCCTGCGCAGCCGGGGCTGGCAGGTGCCGGCCTACTCCATGCCCCCCAAGCGCGAGGACATGGTGGTGTGCCGCACCCTGATCCGCCACGGGGTGAGCCGCGATTTGGCCGACCTGCTCCTAGACGACGTGAAGCGGTCCCTGGACTACTTCACCAAGCACCCGGTGAGCAAGCCTCTGGACGAGTCCGAGGCGGGCGGCTTCGCCCACACCGGCAAGAGCGCCAAAAAATAGAACCAGCGCACACTGGCGGGGCCCGGACCAGCTCCGGGCCCCGCCTCCCCGCCGCCCACGCCGGCCGGCCCCCTTTCGGGAGTTGAAGCATGAAGACATTTAAGACTTTTCTGGCCCTGGCCCTGATGCTGGCCCTGCCGGGCCTGACCCTGGCCCAGGGCGCGCCCACCACGCCCCGGCTGACCAACAACCCCAGCCTGGACGTGGTGGTCACCAACCCCCGGCCCGTGCTCAGCTTCTTCAATGCCCATGGAGGCCGGGCTCCCCTGACCTATGAGATGCAGCTCAGCCCCAACCCGGAGTTCTCGGGCCAGGGCCTGATCTCCTACCAGGGCCTGGCCCAGGAACCGGGCCGGGTCAGCGCCAAGCGGGTGGCCAAGGGCGACGAGCTCAAGGACAAGTCGCGCTACTGGTGGCGGGTGCGGGCGGTGGACGCGGCGGGGCGCAAGGGCCCCTGGGCCCAGACCCGCTTTTTCGTGGACACCGCCAGCGACGACCGCTTCATGGGCCTGGTCCGGGTCTACCCCGAGCAAATCCTGGCCTCCAGCGGCTTCAACCCCGAGAACGTCTACGACCTGGACGATCCCGGCCAGAGCACCTTCTGGCAGTCCGCCCCCTACCACGAAAAGGACCAGTGGCTGGTCCTGGACCTGGGGCAAATCAGGACCATCAGCCGCATCTGGATGCTCTCGGCCATCAGCGGCAAAAATGGCTGGCTCAAGGACTTCGCCTGGCAGACGAGCGTGGACGGGGTGAACTGGCGGGACGTGCCCGGCGGCAGGCTGGAGAACAACGACACCTTCCGCAACATCCTGGACATAGCCCCCACCACCGCCCGCTTCTGGCGGCTGTACATCCGCGACTGGCACGGCTACTGCGCCCAGATCAACGCCTTGTGCCTCTACTCTCCGGGCAAGCCGCCGGTGCCCTCCCCGCCGCCGGGCAAGTACGTGCTGGTGGTGGGCGACCAGATGAACGGCTACACCTTCACCCAGCTGGCCCGGCGCATCCAAGGCCTGGGCCTGGGGTTGCAGGTGCTCCAGGTGCCCCACTTTCAGATGTCCCTGGAACTGGTGCGAAGCTTGAAGCCCCAGCCGGTGGCCATCATCTTCTCGGGCAACAACGCGGGCTACCAGAACCTGCCCATGTTCGAGTACAACGGCAACTACGAGATCATCCGTGAGTGCAAGCTGCCCATCCTGGGCATCTGTTGCGGCCACCAGCTAACAGCCATGGCCTACGGCCTCACCTTCGCCCGCTCCATGGGCTGGTCGGACATCACCGCCCTGGACCCGCCCCCCTGGAAGCACGACATCGCCATTCTCAAAAAAGACCCCCTGTTCCAGGGAGTGCCCGACCCCTTTGTCGCCCCGGAAGTGCACGGCTGGGCGGTGTACACCCTGCCCGCCCACTACGAGGCGCTGGCCCGCTCCAAGTATCTCCAGTCCTTGAGGCGCACCGACAAGATGCTCTACGGGGTGCAGTTCCACCCGGAGATCGACGCGCCCTACAACCAGGCCCAGGCGGTGCTGGTCAACTTCCTGAAGATGGCCCTGCAAAAGGCCCCCTAGCAAGGCGGCCAAATCAGCATTCAGCAGAACCCGGCCAAATGAGGAATCATAGATTTGAGCGAACCAATGAAAAACGAAACGAATTCCAGCCAGATCCCTGCTCTGTATCGTGAACTGGCGGATTGGTATCCGCTGTTGACGCCGGTGGGCGACTATGCGGAGGAGGCTGCCTTTTACCGGCGTTTATTCGAGGCCCGCTGTCAGCGGCCGCCGCGGACCCTGCTCGATCTCGGCAGCGGCGGCGGCCACAATGTCGCCCACTTGAAGGCGGCGTTGGCCTGTACTCTCGTCGACCTGGAACCGGCCATGCTCGCGCTGAGCCGCCGATTGAATCCGGAGTGCGAGCATATCCAGGGCGACATGCGCTCGGTCCGGCTCGGGCGCGCCTTTGATTGTGTCCTCGTACACGACGCAATCAGCTACATGACCTCGCGCACCGATCTTGCCAGCGCTATTGCCACGGCCTTCGAGCACACCGCCCCCGGCGGGGTCGCAATGTTCCAGCCGGATTTCGTCTCGGAGACCTTCGAGCCGGGCACCGACACAGGCGGCAGCGACGGGAACGGGCGCGGCTTGCGCTACCTTGAATGGCGATGGGTTCCCGACTCAAGAACCGAGATGTACGTGGCCGATATGGCGTACCTCTTGAGAGACGTGAACGGAGTCGTCGAGGTCATCCACGACCGTCACTTAATGGGTCTGTTTCCGAGAACCGTGTGGCTGGAGCTGATCTCGGCCGCAGGCTTCGAACCTCTCGCGATCCCCTTCGAGCACAGCTTGTACAGCGACACTGGACACGAGGTGTTCCTCGGGCTGCGGCCTGTTGCTGACGGAGGGGGCTGACATGAACGAACCCTCGCCGCGCTTCTGGCCGATCTTTTTCGAACTCTATGAGCCGCTCCCCAGGCAGGGGCCGGGCAACTGCGCCTTCGCCGCGAGGGCATTTGCTCTTTGTCGCGATCTGTCGCCTGCGCCAGCGGTGCTCGATCTGGGCTGCAGCGTCGGCGGCCCCATAACCTGACCGGGAGAATGCCCTTGCAGCCTGCCCTGCTGCCCCTGTGCCTGGCCTTGTTGCTTTTCTGCGCCTTGCCGGCCCCGGCCGCCGCGCCGGTGGAAGGCCAGATTCCCGTGCGCGAGATCGTGGACCGGGCCGTGGAAGCCTATGTGCAGCGCACCGGCAACCAGGTGGTGGGCATGGGCTCCTGGATCAAAGGCGCCACCTACCGCAACCCCCTCACCTCGCCCGACCCCTCGGACCACGACATGACCCCCGTCTTCCAGGGCGGCAAACCCGCCGAGTTGGAGCGGCAGTGGAAGGACATACAGAGCTTCATGCGCGAGGAAATCGCGGACGGGCTGCGCAAGGCCAAGCCGGGCATCACCCCCCAGGAGATCGACAAGGTGATGCGCTCGGTCAACGTCTACCCGCCCGAGTCCCTGGTGGCCGACGTGGTGGACGAAAAGGAGGCCGTGGAGCGATTCTCCCGCATGAAGGCCAAGCCCAACCTGGGAGGCGCTACGGTGGAGGGGGTGTGGGGCAAGGCCAAGAAGCCCTTCACCCAGGCCTATGCCCAAAGCGCCGGGCGCACCTATTTCCGAGGCCCCAAGGGGATCGTGCGCAAGGGCTTCACCGACCTGGACAACCTGGCCGCCGGGGCATCCTAGAACACCTCGGCGGCGGCGGGAATCACCCGCAACAGCAAAAGAATCTGACAGGCTAAGCGGCGGGGTATGACCACCTCCCGGACAAATCATGACAAGGGGGTCGTCCCGGCGGCAAACCCTTCACATTGTAAATCTTGACAGGCGGCGCGCTTTTAGGTAACGATGTTTCCTCTGCGGGAACCGCAATGCGCCCCCGGAAAAAATAACGCAAAATAATGCCGATATTTTAGCACCTTGGCAGAATCACCCCGGCGTAATGGTGTTCCAGGCTATCCTGGACCCCGGCGCGGCAGGCTCACCGCCGCAGCCGGAAAAGCCAAGGAGCGAAGTTTTCCATGTCAGCTCTTGCCGCACTCAAGACCGGCCACCGCCGCCCCCAGGATATTTTCGAGCCCAATTTGCACCACCGCCTGCAAGCGGCGGTGCTGGAGGTCTTTTCCAACGCGGACTTCCACCGGGCCAGCGTACGCACCCTGGCCAAGACCGCCGGAGTGAGCTTCAGCACCATCTACAAAAACTACCGCAGCAAGGAAGAGCTCCTGTTCGCCTTTGTGGACCAATGGATGGAAGGGCTCACCGAGCGCATCGTGGACCATCTTCAGGGCATCGAGGACCTCAAGGAAAAGCTGCGCAAGGTATTCTGGCTGCAACTGGACTATTACGAGCGCAACCCCGGCCTGGGCCGCATCATCTTTATGACCGTGCCTCTCATCACCTGGATGAACGACCACACCTTCGCCCAGAAGAAAATGATCGTCCTGTATTTGGAGGCCCTGCGCCAGGGCCAGGAGCACGGCATCCTCAACTCCCAGGTGCGGCCCCAGGTCCTGCTGGACTTCATGCACGGACTGGTGCAGCGCAGCTTTTTCATGTGGGTGTACCGGGGCCAGCAGGACAGCCTGGCCGGGCAGTCCAATCAGTTGTTCGAGATGGTTTGGCGGGCCATCAGCGAGCCGGGGCGGGGCTGCGTATCGGCCGCTTCCTGACCGAACCGCGGGCCGGATTGGCCAAACCTGGGCGCTTTGGTATATGTTGGGCTTGACGACCCTGGCGCCCAGGCCGGTGACCCGGAGCCCGGAGACGATCTGCATCCCGGCGTTTCAGCCCCTCAAGCGACCGCGCCGCCATGCACGGCCCGGCATGGGCAACGGGCGTGATGCCTAGTCAATCAACAACCCAAGGAGACGTGCTTTGAGCCTGCCCGACTATCATACACGTTTTCTCTTAGCTACCTCGGTAAGCCAGGATGCAGTGGTGGTCATTACCGAAGGAAAGCTAAGCTACGTCAACCCAGCGGGGGAAAGCCTTTTATCCCGCGACCTTGACGAAATTCGCGAAGCGGAGCCCGGCCAATTCCTGGACCCGCCGCCCCCCCGGCTGGGCCAGGGCGACGAGGCGGCCTTCATCGGCCGGGTGCGGACCGCCCAGGGCCCCGGAGCCCTGGTGCAGGGCCTGGCCTTCGGCCTGGAGGACGGCACCCAGATGTGGGTGTTCCGGGAAAATATCTCCCTGGCGGAGTTGGGCTCCCTGGCGGCCGGGCTGTTGCACAACCTGGCAGGACCCCTCAGCGTCATCCGCTCCTCGGCCGAGATGAGCAACACCAAGCTCAAGGAGCTATTGCGCCAAGACAACTCTCTGGCCGAAAGCCTGGTGCAGTGGACCACCGCCCTGAGCCGTAGCGGCGAGAGGATCATCAACCAGGTCGACCAGATCACCGCCACCACCCGCGACCTCATGGCCAAGATGAACGGCGACACCCGCCAGCACAAGCAGCCTCTCAACCTCAACGAAATACTGCGGGCGGAAATTTCCTTTCTCAACAACGACTTGGAGATCAAGCACGGAGTGGAAGTGGCCTGGGAACTGGCCCGGGACCTGCCGGGCTTCAAGGGCATCTACTCCGACTTTTCCCAGGCCCTGCGCAACATCATCCTCAACGCGGTGGAGGCCACCCAGGGGCAAAAAGAGCGCAAGCTGGGCCTGGGCACCCGCTCCAGCCAGGGGTGGGTGGAGGTATCGGTCAGCGACAACGGCGGCGGCATCGCCCCGGACGTGAGGGCCCACATCTTCGAACCCTTTTTCAGCCACGGAAAGCCCGATACCAAGGCGACCGGGCTGGGCCTGCACTCGGTGCGCCAGCTTCTGAGCCCCTATGGGGCCCGCTACCACCTGGACAGCCGGCCGGGCAACACCGTGTTCACCATCAAGCTTCCCCTGCAGGTGCAAGACCAGCCATGAACCGCCAGATTTTCAGGGACGGCTGGGCCTTTTTTCTGCTGGTCACCTTGCTGGCGGCCATGGTCCTGGCCGGCAGCTATCTCTGGTTGCGCGTGGACCTCAAGAACGAGGCCCTGAGAGAGCACCGCCGCCAGGTGGACAACCAGCTCAACCTGTGGCAGGAGCAGCTCTACGACGCCAAGTGGGACTCGGTGGCCGACACCAGCGACGACGTGCGCCACCTGGGCTCCTACGACGAGGCCCGGCTCATGGCCGACACCCTGGTCTGGTACGTGTACCCCGACGGCCACGCCATCATCGAGGGCACGGCGGTGATCGACCTGGACGGGCGGGTGCGACCCAGCAAGCAGGCGGCGGTGATCAATGACGCCAGGGAACCCCTGGCCCCCGCACTCCTGGCGCGCCTCAAGAAAGAAAAGCCCTGGCTGGACGACCCCTGGCTGGCCAGCTACCAGTTCGTGATCAAGGCCTTCCAGGACGACCCGGAGAGGGAGGCCTTGGTCTCGCCGTTCATCCAGGCCCCCGGAAGGCTGGTCTTCGTCATCGCCGCCCCCTGGCGCGACCAGTCGGGCGCGCTCAAGGGCGCGGTGATCCAGCAGCAGGCCATTGGTCAGCTTTTCAACGACGTCATCAAGCCGGGAACCCACGGGGTCAGCCTCTGGATCATGGACGCCAAGGGGACCCTGGGGGTGGCCACCGACCAGACCGCCCGGGAAAGCGCCAGCATCTTTTTGGCCTCTGGGGCCCTGCCCCAGGCCATGGCCAAAGGGCTGAAGGCGGCCCGGGAGGGCAAGTTCGGGGCTGGAGGCAGCCTGGTGCAGGGTCTGGGCCTGAAAACGGCCCATCTATATTGGCGCACCATGGAGGACAGCTTCATCGTGGCGGTGGTGGAAAACACCGCCGGGCTGGGAGCCCAGGGCCAGCGCACCTTGAACCGCTTCGGGGCCATCGCCCTGATCAGCCTGGTGCTGTTGGCCGCAGCGGGCGGCGCCTACACCCTGCTCTATCTGCGCCGGGAGAACCGCATGCTGGAAAAAGCCGCCCTCAGGCGCTACACCGGCACGGTAAGCCACCGGGTGCGCAACAGCCTTTCGGTGATCCGGGGGGTCAACGAGATGTTCCAGCATAAGCTGCCGGGCGACCAGGGCCCCCTGTCCACGGGCCTGGTAAACGCCGAAACGGCCATCGAGGACATAGAGGACACGGTCAGGGAACTGGAACGCTTGAGCCAAGGCCAAGTGGATTTGGTATATGATGGACAGGTGGGCAAGGCGAGCATGTACCGCCTGCATCCCGATAAAAAGCAAGGGGGGCAGGGTTGAGTCTCATATTGATAGTGGACGATGAACCGGGAGTCCTGCAGACCTTCGGGGACTGGCTGGAATCCGACGGATACGAGGTGGCCTCGGCGGGCAGCGCCGAAGAGGCCATGGCCTGGTTCCGTCAGACCAACCGTTTTCCCGACGCGGCGCTGCTGGACATCAAGCTCCCGGGGGCCAACGGCTTCGAGTTGGCCGATTGGCTGTCCAAGGACTTCGACTTCGACGACGTGATTTTTCTAACCGCCTTTTTCTGGGAAGAGGAGACCCGGCAGGAACTGGTGGCCCGGCGGCGGCCCTATTTTGAAAAGCCCCTCAAGTTCACCCACGAGGTGCTTCCTTTCCTCAGGCGCTACATAAGCGAAAACCAGGGATAAGGGTTTGCGGACCAGGCATCAAATATTGCTGGTGGACGACGACCACGACACCCGCCAGATCGTGGCCGAGGCCCTGTCCATGGACAACCACGCGGTGACCGAGGCGGGGCGCGGCGACGAGGCCATCGCCCTGTTGGAGAAACGCGGCTTCAACCTGGTCATCACCGACCTGCGCATGCCCGGGGCCAGCGGCGAGGAGCTTCTGGCCTACGTGGAGGAGCACCTGCCCGGCACCCCGGTGATCATCATCACCGGTTACGGCACGGTGGACGTGGCCGTGGAGGCCATGCAAAGAGGGGCCTTCGACTTCCAGCAAAAGCCCCTCAACCTGGAGCACATGCGCCTGACCGTGCGCCGGGCGCTCAACAAGGCCCAGCTCAATTATGCTGTGGACTACCTGCGCCACGAGCAGCCCTACATCTACCACTTGCAGTCCCTGGTGGCCCAGAGCCCGGCCATGCGCCAGGTGCTGGACAAGGTGGCCAGGGTGGCCGAGGCCGACGTCACGGTGCTGCTCACCGGCGAGACCGGCACCGGCAAGAGCCTGTTGGCCGGGGCCATTCACGCCAACAGCCCCCGCAAGGAGGCCAACATGGTCACCGTGAACTGCGCGGCGCTCACCGAAACCCTTTTGGAGAGCGAGCTGTTCGGCCACGAAAAGGGCGCCTTCACCGGGGCCCACAAGGCCCGGGCGGGCCGCATCCAGCAGGCCCACGGCGGCACCCTGTTCCTGGACGAGGTGGGCGACATGAGCCCGGCCACCCAGGCCAAGACCCTGAGGGCCATCGAGGACAAGGAGGTGCAGCCCATCGGCGGCTCGCGCTCCATCAAGGTGGATGTGCGCATCATCGCCGCCACCAACCTGGACCTGGAGAAGGCGGTGGCCGAGGGCACCTTCCGGGAAGACCTTTTCTACCGCCTTTCCGTGGCCCCCATCCACATTCCGCCCCTAAGGCGGCGCAAGCAGGACATCCTGCCCCTGGCCGAGATGTTCCGGAAAAAGTTCTGCAAGGAGACCCGCTGCCTGGAACGCGGCTTCTCCTCCGAGGCGGCCGAGGCCATCGAGGCCTATCACTGGCCGGGCAACATCCGCGAGCTGCGCAACTCGGTGGAGCGGGCGGTGCTGTTCGCCGCGGGCCAGGACATCCGGCCCTCGGACCTGAGCCTGAGCCAGCAGGTGCCGGAAAACGGCGACAACGGCAGCCTGCCCACCCTGGACCTGGCCGAGTTGGAGCGCCTGGCCATCGAGGACGCCCTACGCAAATGCGACTGGGTGCAGAGCCGAGCCGCCCAGATGCTGGGAATCTCGCCCCGGGCCCTGTCTTACAAGCTGGACAAGCTGGGCATCAGCCACCCCGGCCTGGAAGCCCGCCGCCGCCGCTGATCCGCCCTTTATTACCATTACGTAATTACGATATCGTAACTATCCCCTTTTCGGGGGTGCCCGCAGCCCCCTTTTTCTTCCCCTTCCCTCGCCTCGCCTGAATCGGCCTCATTTTTTATCTATCTGTTTTTAATGATAATTAATCCACCAAGTCAACTCTGATTCGGTATTTTTTCGTTTTGAGGCCTCTTGGCACCATTCTTGTTTATATAGCTTGCCAAAGCGAACAAGTTATCCGGTCCTAACGAACACCTATTCCCCAAGGCAGGAGGAAGAAAATGAAGGCCTGGCAAGAAATCAAGAAGCTGATCACCGACGACTCGGGCATCAGTGCTGTGGAATACGCCCTTTTGCTGGCCCTGATCGGTGCGGCCATCGCCACCGCGGCCTACACCCTGGGCACCACGGTAACCACTAAGATCGAAGCGGCGACCACCGCTCTGAACACCTCCGGCAGCTAGGGCAGGCCGGTGGGGAAAAGGCCGAACTTATGTTGGCGCGGGCGGAGAGCAGTGCACTTTCCCAGTTGAGCGGACCCAGCTGGGGCCTGCTCCCCGCCTGCCTTTTTTTGCCCTGGTTGGCCCCCCAGATGGGGGCCGACCAGGGCAATCTTCTGGTGATGGCCCTGTTCGGCCTGATCATGGCCAGCTACGACCTGGCCAGCCTGCGCATCCCCAATGCGCTCAACGCCCTGGCCGCCTGTTGCGGCCTGGTTCTGGCCCTCATGGCCGGGGGATGGTCCGCCCTGCCCCCGGCTCTGGGAGGCGGCCTGGTGGCCTTCGGGCTCATGGCCATTTTCTTTTTCCTGGGCGCGGTGGGCGCGGGCGATGTCAAGGCCCTGGCCGCCCTGGGAATTTTCGTGGGGCCCTGGGGCGCGGTGGAACTATTTCTGTGCACCGTGCTCTGCGGTGGGGCCTTGGCCGTGCTTAGGGTCCTGGCCGCCCGTGGCCCCGGCGGTTTCCGCCTAGGCTGGGTCGCGGCCAAGGGCCTGAATATGCCTTACGGCCTGGCCATCTGCGCCGGAGCCCTTTGGCTGGCCCTGGCCAGAGGGGTATAGCGATGAAGCTGTTCAGGAGATTACTTTCGGAACGCGGCTCGGTGGCGGTGGAATTCGCCCTGTTTCTGCCGGTGTTCTTGCTATTGGTGTTCGCGGTGGTGGAGTTGGGCTCGGCCTGGTACGCCAAGCAAATGCTGGTCAACGCCAGCCGCGACGGCGCCCGCATGGCCAGCCTGTTGAATCCCGGCGACATCACCGACACCGACGTGGAAACCCACGTGCAGACCCTGCTCACCCAGGCCGGGTTCCCCGGAAGCTTCACCGTTACCTCCACCGGAGCCGAAGACACCTCCGGCACTCTGGTCTCGGTGCAGGTGGACAGCACCTATCAACTGCCCATGCTGGGGGCCCTGATTCCCGCGTCCCTCAGCGAAGTCAATTTGAGCGCCACTACGGTGATGCGCCATGAGTGAGGTCCGTCATGTCGCGTAAAGGTCCGCTGATTTTTCTGGTCTTGGCCGTGTTTTTGGCCGGGGCCGCCGCCTGGGGGGCCCACCAGTGGGTCAAGGCCCAGAGCGCCGGCCGGGCAGGCCAAAAGCTGCAACTGGCCCCGGTGGTAGTGGCCGCGCGGGTGCTGCCCGCCGGTCAACAACTTTCCGCCAAGGACTTGAGCGTCCAGGCCTGGCCGGTGAACGCCCTGCCGCCGGGACGCTTCGCCCAGCCCAAACAGGTGCTGGGCCGGGTGCTCAAGGGCCCCATGGTCATGGGCGAGGTGGTGCTGGCCGCCAAGCTGGCCCCCCAGGGCGCGGCGGGCGGTCTCTCGGCGGTGGTGCCGCCGGGATTCAGGGCCATGACCGTGAAGGTGGACGAGGTCATCGGGGTGGGCGGCTTTGTGCAGCCCGGCGACAAGGTGGACGTACTGGTCACCCTGGCCGTGGGCGCCTTCCGCAACGACCCGACGACCCGCACCGTCCTGCAAGACATCAACGTGCTCACCGTGGGTGAAAAGATTCAGCGCGACGACAAGGGTCGCGGCCGCACCAACAAGGTCAAGGTGGTCACCCTGCAACTCAAGCCGGCGCAGGCCGAGCGCCTGGCTCTGGCCTCCAACGAGGGGCGGGTGGTGCTGGCCCTGCGCAACCAGTCGGACCGCGAGCCCAACCAGGGCAACGGAGTGAGCCTGTCGGGCCTGGTGCCCCGGGCCGCTCCCAAGGCCCCGGCCGTGGCGGCCGACCCCGAGCAACCCCAGGGCACAGTGGTGGAAGTTCTCAAGGGGGTCAAGCTCAGCCGTCAGATTCTATAAAGGAGGTCAGGACAGTGTCTGCCCAGGTCCGCTTGTCATATATGTTCCTGGCCCTGTTGTTGGCCGGGTGTTTCGCCTTGGCCGCGGGAAATGCCTCGGCGGCCGAGCCACGGCGGGAGGTGCTCAAGTTGGGGCATTCCCGTCTGCTCAAGCTGCCGGTGCCCGCCGGGCGGGTGAGCGTGGGCCGCGCCCAGGTGGCCGACGTGGTCATGGTCACCCCCCGCCAGCTCTACCTCAACGCCCTGGGCGTGGGCACCACCAACGTCAGCCTCTGGGATCAGAAGGACCGCCTCCTGGAGGTGTTCGAAGTGGTGGTGATCCGCGACCTCACCAGCCTCAAGGAGCAGCTCTACCAGATCCTGCCCAACGAGCCGGTGGAGGTGCGCGGCCTGGCCGGGTCGGTGGTGCTCTCGGGCCAGGTGTCTTCCCTGGAGGCCAAGAAGCGCGCCGAGGCTCTCACCGAGGCCTACGCCCCCAAGCAGACCACCAGCCTACTGGATGTGGGCGGCAACCAGCAGGTCCAGTTGCAGGTGCGCTTCGCCGAGGTGAGCCGCAAGGTTACCAAGCGCATGAACATCAACCTGCGCATCTTGAATCCGCTCACCGGCGACTTCCTCTACACCATGTTGGGAAGCCTCATCACCCCCCAGAGCGACGGCACCACGCTCCTGTCGGACAAGGTGAACGCCATGGGCGGCTTCCACTCGGGCCAGACCCAGATCTCGGCCTTTTTGGACATTCTAAAGGAGAACGGCCTGGCCAAGATCTTGGCCGAGCCCAACCTGGTGGCGGCCAGCGGCCAACAGGCCGACTTCCTGGCGGGCGGCGAGTTCCCCATCCCGGTGCCCCAGCGGGAAAACATCACCATCACCTACAAGAAGTTCGGCGTGCAGCTGGGCTTCTTGCCCGAGGTGCGCCCCGGCAAGCGCATCCGCCTTACCGTGGCCCCGGAGGTCAGCGAGTTGGACTGGTCCACCGCCGTGGTGGTGCAAGGCTTCACCGTGCCGGGTCTGACCACCCGCAAGGCCAAGACCCAGTTGGAGTTGGCCGACGGTCAGAGCTTCGCCATCGCCGGGCTGTTCCGCGACGACATCACCCAGTCGGTGAGCAAGTTCCCGGTGCTGGGCGACCTGCCCATCCTGGGGGCCCTGTTCCGCAGCACCGAGTTCAAGAAGAACAAGACCGAACTGCTCATCGTGGTAACTCCGCGCATCGTGCGGCCGGGCCAGGAGCGCCTGGGGCCCAACCCGGTCACCACTTTCAGCGATCCCGACGATTTCGCCTTTTTCATGCTGGGCAAGCTGGCCACCCCCAAGGCGGCCCGCCCCCAGGGTCCGCCAGTTTCCCCTCAGGAGTTGGAGGGCCGATTTGGACACGACTTGGCTTGGTAAGCTTGGCAGACTGCTCAAGGGAGAGCGGGCCGGCGTAGCCACCGTTGCCGCGATCATGCTCACGGTAATGGTGGGCATGATAGGGGCGGTGGTGGATCTGGGGCTCCTGTACGCCACCAAGAACGAGCTGCAAAACGCGGCCGACGCCGCCGCCCTGGCCGGGGCGACCACCCTGGTCACCTATGACCAGGACCGCAACATCACTGCCCAGCCCGATGTGGCCATAACCACGGCCCAGCAAGTGGCCCTGGCCAACCAGGCCCTGGGGGTCAACCTGCAACTGCGCCTGGAGGACATCACCCTGGGGCTGTGGGTGGAGCCGGATAAGGACTTCGACCCCGACCACATCGGCCCCAGCAGCGACCCCAACTACCTTAGCGCCTGCCGGGTGGTGGTCAGGCGCGACAACCTCGCCAACTCGCCGGTGAGCACCATCTTCGCGGGCGCGGTGGGTTTCAGCGTGGTCAACGTCACCGCGCTGTCCACGGCTCATCTGGGTTACGCCGGTTCGGTGGGCGACGGCATGGTGGATCTGCCGGTGGCGATCAAGGAAGAAGTCTTGAACAGCGGCAACGGCCCACTCTGCGGCGAGACCATCTACTTCCACGATGAAAACGATGAGAACGCCGAGTGGACCAGCTTTTTCACCTCCCCCTCCAACGACCCCAACGTGCGCGACTATGTGGACGGCACCCTCAGCGTGCCCGCGCTCAAGGTGGGCGACGAGGTCAATGTAATCAACGGCAACCTGAGCACCCACACCTTCGATGCCTTGGCTAGCCGCTTTCAATCCGATGGCACCGACCTGGACGGCGACGGATTGGCCGACGCCTGGCAGGTGCTATTGCCGGTGATAGGCGGCACCAGCAGCGGCGCCAGCAGCGCCACCATCGTCGGTTTCGCCCATCTGATAATCACCGAGGTGCGCAACTCGCCCTACAAGGAGATTGCCGGCGTGTTGCAATGCGGCCTGGTGGTGCCCAACAGCACCACCGGCGGCGGCAACTTCGGCAGCCGGGCGACGACGCCCAAGCTGGTGGAATAAGAAAGAGTACCCATGCGGCCTGCCCAAGCCCATAACCCCCAGCGATTCCCCCGACTGCTCCGCCTGTGGCGCGGCCAGAGCGGGGCCATGGCGGCCTTGGCGGCATTCATGCTCACCGCCCTGGTGGGTCTCACCGGCGCGGCGGTGGACCTGGGCCTGCTCTACTCCACCAAGGGCGAGTTGCAAAACGCGGCCGACGCCGCTGCCTTGGCCGGGGCGGCCACCATGGTTTCCTTCGGCGAGAACGGCGAGATCTCAGTGCAGCCCATCACCGCCGTGACTACCGCCCAGCAGGTGTCGCTGGCCAACCAGGCCCACGGGGTCAACCTGTCCCTGCGCAGCGACGACGCGGTGATCGGTTATTGGGACACCGAGGCCGACGCCTTCGACCCCGGCCTTACCGGCAGCAGCGACCCCAACGACATCACCGGTTTCCAAGCCACGGTGCGCCGCGACGAGTTGGCCAACGGGCCGGTGGAGACCTATTTCGCCGGGCTAGTTGGTTTCAGCTCGGTGGGGCTCCGGGCCACCTCCACCGCTTTCCTGGGCTGGGCGGGCCTGGCCGACGCCGCGGCGGTGGACCTGCCCTTGGCCATCCACGCCTCGGCCCTCACCAACGCCGGCAGCCCCAACTGCGGGGCCGAGCTTCTGTTCAACAATGAAAACGACGAGACCGCCGAGTGGACCAGCTTCTTTACCTGGCCCACCAACGACGTGACCGTGCGCAACTACGTGGATGGCGGGATCGCCACCCCGGAACTGAAGGTGGGCGACAACCTGGCAGTGATCAACGGCAATCTGAGCACCGCCACCATGACCGCCCTGTCGGACCGCTTCCAGGCCCAAGGCACCGACACCGACAGCGACGGGGCGGCCGACTTATGGGAGGTTCTGGTGCCGGTGGTGGAACCGGGCAGCACCTCCACCACGTCCAAGGTGGTGGGCTTCGCCCACTTGGTGATGACCGAGGCCGACTCGAGCAAGGCGCGCTTCTATCTGCAGTGCGACCGCGCGCTGATCGGCAGCAACAGTGGGGGGGGAAACTACGGCACCAGGGCAACGGTGCCGAGCTTGATTCAGTAGGAGAAGGTCCGTGAGCAATAACGATCCCCAGGTATTGGCATATCATCTCACCCGCCAGGGGGGAGAGCGCCTGCGCCAGTTGGTGGCGGGCGCGCCCCAAGCCAAACTACTTGGCCTGGAATCCGCGGTGGATGATTTCGAGCGCAAGGCGCTGCAATTGCAGCCCGAAGTGCTCTTGGTGGAGTTCGACCCCGAGGAGGCGGGCCTGAGCGAGCTTTTGGCCCGCCTGCGCCGGGGGGCGCATCGGGCCTCCCTGGTGGCCTGGTCCCACAACCTCAGCTCCGAGGCGATCCTTTTGGCCATGCGCCTGGGCGTGCGCGAGTACCTGCCCAGCCAGGCCGACGGCCCCGCCTTTGCCGAGGCCCTGCAACGCCTGCTGGCCTCCAGCGCGCCCAGCGACCAGCAGGGCACCCTGCTGGGGGTGATGGGGGTAAAGGGCGGGGTGGGGGCCAGCTCCCTGGCGCTCAGCCTGGCCTGGGTGGCCAGCCAGAACATGGGGGCGCGGGTGGCCCTGGTGGACCTGGACCTGGCCGGCGGAGACTTGGCCGCCCTGCTGGACATAGAGCCCACCCGCAGTCTGTTGCACGTGGTGGAGGAGTTCGAGCGCCTGGACAGCCTGCTCATGGACAGCCTGATGGTGGACGCCGCGCCTGGCCTGCGCCTTTTGGCCTCGCCTGGGGACGCGGTGGCCGCCGAGGAGATAAAGGGCCCCCACGTGGAGCGGGCCCTGGATCTGGCCTTGAGCGAGCACGCCCTGGTGGTGGCCGACCTCCCCTCCCGGGTGGACGAGGCCAGCCTGGCCGCCCTGGACCGTGCCAAGCTGCTCTTGCTGGTCACCGAGCCCACCGTGCTGGGGCTCAAGGCCGCCCGCAGGGCCCTGGAGCTTTGCCACAACCTGGGCCGGGAAAAGGAAGAGGTGTCCCTGGTGATCAACCGCCACGGAGCCAAACAGTGCCTTTCGGCCAAGGAAGTGGCCCGAGTGCTGAAGCTGGCCCCCCTGGCCGTGCTGCCCAACGAAAGCCCGGTGCTCATGGCCGCGGCCAACGCGGGCAGGCCGCCGGTGCGCGACTGGCCTCGCTCCAAGTGGAGCAAGTCGGTGGCCGCCCTGGCCAAGGAGCTGTTCAGCGGCAACGGTGACGGCAAATGAGCCTCAGAGCAAGATTGGGAGGGGCTTCCCAGGCCGCTCAACTGCGCAGCGACAGCGGGCGCGACCTCCAGCGGGACATGGCCCTGCAGGAGATGAAGGCCCGCATCCACTACAAGGTCATCGAGTCCCTGGACCTGTCGGTGCTCACCAGCACCCAGGACGGCCAGGCGAACACTGAGTTGGAGGAGGCCATCCGCATGGTGGTGGAGGCCGAGCCCGAGCCCATGACCCTGCCCGAGCGCGAGGCCCTGGCCAAGGAGATAAAAAACGAGGTCATGGGCCTGGGGCCCCTGGAGCCGCTGTTGGCCGACGACAGCATCAGCGAGATTTTGGTCAACGGATACAGCAAGGTCTACGTAGAGCGCGGCGGCCGCTTGGAGCGCATCCCGGTGCGCTTCCGCAACGACGAGCACCTGCTCAAGATCATCGACAAGATCGCCAGCGGGGTGGGCCGGCGCATCGACGAGTCCAGCCCCATGGTGGACGCCCGCCTGGCCGACGGCAGCCGCGTCAACGCGGTGATCCCTCCCCTGGCCCTGGATGGCCCGGCGCTCTCCATTCGTAAGTTCGCCCGGGACCCCCTCAAGGTGGACGACCTGGTGCGCCTGGGCTCCTTCAGCGCCCAGACCGCCAAGTTTTTGGAGGCATCGGTCAAGGCCCGCCTGAACATGCTCATCTCCGGCGGCACCGGCACCGGCAAGACCACCTTGTTGAACGTGCTCAGCTCCTTCATCCCCCACCGCGACCGCATCGTGACCATCGAGGACTCGGCCGAGCTGCAAATGCAGCAGGAGCACGTGGTGCGCCTGGAGACCCGCCCGCCCAACATCGAGGGCCTGGGCGAGGTGGCCATGCGCGACCTGGTCAAGAACGCCCTGCGCATGCGGCCCGACCGCATCGTGGTGGGCGAGGTGCGCGGCGGCGAGGCCCTGGACATGATGCAGGCCATGAACACGGGCCACGACGGCAGCCTGACCACGGTGCACGCCAACAGCGCCCGCGACGCCATCAGCCGCCTGGAGACCATGATCTCCATGGCCGGGCTGGAAATCCCCGACAAGGCCATCCGCCAGCAGATCGCCAGCGCCATCCAGATCGTCATCCAGGTGAGCCGCCTGGCCGACGGCTCCCGGCGGGTGACCAGCGTGCAGGAACTCACCGGCATGGAGGGCGACACTCTGACCATGCAGGAAATTTTCCGCTTCCAGCAGACCGGCGTGGACGAGCGCGGCCGTGTGGTGGGCCATTTCGGGCCCACCGGCATCCGGCCCCGCTGGAGCGACCGCATCGCCGCCTTCGGCATCGACCTGGAGGCCGACCTGTTCGGCGGCGGCGATCCGGCGAGGGGGGCGCTATGATCTGGGGACTAACCGCGCTGATCTTCCTGGCCCTCATGGGCGCGGCCTGGGCGGCCTACAACCTGATGTTCGCCGGGCAAGCGGCCCGGGCGGCGGCCATCGAGCGCCGCCTGTCCTCCCTGGCCCCCGGCGACGCGGTCACGGAGCAGGCCATACAGAGCTATTTCCGCGATCGCTCCTACTCCACCATCCCCTACCTCAACCGCCTGCTGGGGCATTTGCCCAACATCTCCGACCTGGAGCTACTGATCCACCAAGCGGGCTCTCCCTGCAACCTGGGCACCCTGGTCCTGATGAGCGGGGTGCTGGCCAGCCTGGGCTTTTTGGGAGGGCTGCTGGAGAGCGGCCTGACCGCGGGCCTGATCCTGGCCGTGGGCTGCGGGGTGCTGCCCCTGATGTGGCTGCGCTTTTTGCGCAAGCGCCGCCTGGCCGCCTTTGAGGAGCAGTTCGTGGAGGCGGTGGACCTGATGGCCAGGGCTCTCAGGGCCGGGCACTCCTTTGGTTCGGGGCTCAAGATGGCCTCTCAGGAGCTGGAAGACCCGGTGGCCGAGGAGCTGGCCCGCACCTTTGAGGACTACTCCTTCGGCAAGGGTCTGGACGACGCCCTGCTGGACCTCACCCGGCGGGTGGGCCTGCAGGACGTCAAGTTCTTCGCCACCGCCGTGGCCCTGCAGCGGGAGATCGGCGGAAACCTCACCGAGATTCTGGACAACATCGGCCACATCACCAGGTCCCGCTTCGCCCTGCTGCGTCAAGTGAAGGCCCTGTCGGCCGAGGGTCGCATCAGCGCCTACATCCTGTGCCTCATGGCTCCGGGCCTGTTGGGGGCGCTGTGGTTTCTGAGCCCCAACTACCTGGGCATTTTGTTCGAGCACCCCATGGGCAAAACCCTGCTGATGGTGGGCGGCTGTTTTCAGGGCCTGGGCATTTTGGTCATCCGCAAACTCATCAACCTGAAGGTGTGAGATGAATATCCTCAACGCCCTTGGCGCCGACTCATCTCTGTGGCTTATCGGGCTGGCCTTCGGCCTGGCGGTGCTGCTGCTTGCCTTGGCCCTGTCCTCCTTCCTGGTGAAGCAAGATAAAAGCCTGCAACGCCGCCTGCGGCAACTGAGCGGCCAGACGACCGGGACCGGCGAGGGGGAAAAGCCCCTGAAGGAGCGGCTCAAAAGGCTGCTGTTCCGGCTGCTCAATCATTTGGCCAAGCCGGCCAAGCCTCGCCAAAACTGGCAGGAGAACGACCTCAGGGCCAAGCTTCTGCAAGGCGGCTTCTACTCTCCCAGCGCGGTAAGCACCTTCCTGGGCATCAAGGTGGCCATGCTCATCATCTACCCCCTCTTGCTGCTCATCAGCCCCATCCCCGGACGCCTGACCAACCTGCAATTGATCCTGGCCCTGGTGGGCTCGGCCACCCTGGGATTCTTTTTGCCCCAGCTCATTCTGGAGCGGCGCATCCGCGCCCGGCGCAAGGCCATCACCCGGGAGTTGCCCGACGTGCTGGACCTGTTGGTCATATCGGTGGAAGCGGGCCTGGGCCTGGACCAGGCCATCAGCCGGGTGTCCCAGGAGGTGAAGATATCCTGCCCGGTGCTGGGCGGGGAGTTCACCCTGGTTTCCTTGGAGCTGAGGGCGGGCATCCCCCGCCAGATGGCGCTCAAGAACCTGGCCCATCGCTGCGGGGTGGATGGCGTGGGCGGCCTGGTGACCATGCTCATCCAGGCCGACCGTTTCGGGGTCAGCGTGGGCCGCTCGCTTCGGGTTCACTCGGACTCGGTGCGCACCCAGCGACGCCAGCAGGCGGAGGAGGCCGCGGCCAAGATCCCCCTGAAGCTGCTGTTCCCGGTTTTGTTCATGATATTTCCCGCCATCATGGTGGTCATGGCCGGCCCGGCGGTTATCCGCGTCAGCCAGAACCTGATGCATTAAGGAGAGGCTAGACCATGCCTAAACGACAACCGGTATTATTGGCGGCGGCCTTGCTGGCCGGTCTGGGCCTGATCCTGTTGGGCGGCTGCGCCAGCAGCCCGCAAAACAACGCCCGCTGGCTGCAGCGCGGCGAGGCCGAGGCCCTGCTGGCGGCCCATTCGGCCACTCCGGAAAAAAACCCGGACCCCGACCGCACGCCAGCCACGGCAAGCGATATGGAGGCCCAGGGCGACATCATGGCCGCCCAGGGCTCCATCTACAACGCCATGAACAACTACCGCCTGGCCCTGAAGGAGGCCAAGGGTCCCAGCCGCCAGCGCCTGGAAGGCAAGCTGGCCGGACTGGACCTGCGCATGGGCCGCTATGAAGAGGCCCAAAAGGCCTTCGCCCGCCTCTGCGCCCAGCAGCCGGGCAACGCGGTGTTCTGGCAGGGCCAGGGCCTGTGCCAGATGGGCCTGGGCGATCTGAGCGGAGCGGAAAAATCCCTGAGCCGCGCGGTGAGCCTGGACCCCTCCCTATGGCGGGCCCAAAACCTGTTGGGAGTGATCCACAACCGCCGGAGCCAGCCCCGCCAGGCCATGAACGCCTTCCGGGCCGCCTTGCAATCGCGCCCCAACAACCCGGCCCTGTACAACAACCTGGCCCTGGCCCAGGCCATGGCCGGGGACCTGCGCGGCTCCGAGGCCAGTCTCCGCCGGGCCCTGGCCCTGGACCCGGAGCACCGCCTGTCGGCCAACAACCTGGGGCTCTTGCTGGCCCGCCAGGGGCGCGACGACGAGGCCTTCCAGGTTTTCGCCCGCTCCCAGGGCGTGGCCAAGGCCCACAACAACATGGGGGTCATCCTGGCCTGGCAGGGGCGCACCCGCCAGGCCCAGGAACAGTTCCGTTTGGCGGTGCAAACCCTGCCCCGCTACTACCCTCTGGCCAACCGGCACCTCCAACAGCTCGGGGGGCAAAAGGCTGAGCCGCTTAACCGGTTGGCGGCCCGGCCCATGACCCCGCTGTCCGAGCGCGCCTACACCCAGAAGGCGGCCCCCCGCCCATCCAAGAGCTTTGCCCAGGCCAAGCCCGCGCCCAAGGCGGTGACCAAGGCCAAGCCGGCGGCCGCCCCCAGCCCCAAGGCGGCTCCCCAAGCGAGCCCCCCGGCGGCCAAGCAGGCAGCCAAGCCATCCGCCCAGCAGCCCATGGGAGCCAAGCCGGTGGCCCTGGCCAAGCCCAAGCCCCAGGCCAAGCCCGCGCCCTTGAGCAAACAGCAGCGCATGGCCCAGCAAGCCGCCGAAGCCAAGGCCATGGCCAAAGCCAGGGCCGAGGCCGAAGCGCAAGCCAAAGCCGAGGCACAGGCCAAGGCTAAGGCCAAGGCCGAGGCCGAGGCTAAAGCCGCCAAGACCGCGCCCAAGAGCGAGGCCCCGCCCGCGGCGGCTCCGGCCAAGCCGGCGGCCAACGCCGTGGTGAGCGCGGCCAAAACCGCCGCCACTCCGGCCAAGACGGACGGCAAGGCCCAGGGGCTGTGGATGCGGGCCGACGGCTCGCTGAGCTACGGCCCCATGCCCGAGGGCGGCAAGCCCTTCGGCGTGGTCTACGGCTCTAATGAATGATGAGATGAGAGCCCCCCGTAGCGGACCCCAAGGCGCGTGGGCCCGCTACGGGGAGCGTTGGAGGGCTGTCTAGAACTCGGCCCGCAAGCCGATGAACCCGCTGAGGCCCAGGGTGCTGTAGTCGGCGATCTCCACGTAATCCTCGTCGAACAGGTTGACCACGTTGCCGTAGACGCTGAGCCACTTGGTGAGCTTGTAGGTGGCCGCGGCGTTGACGGTGATGTAGGAGTCCACCTCGCCGGTGTTGGCCGCGTCGGTGTAGCGGTCACCCACGTACAATCCCCACACCCGAATGTTCAGGCGGTCGCCCATGAGGGGCAAGCGCACGCCCAGGGTGCCCTTGTCCCGGGGGTTGTAGGCCAGGTCCTTGTCGGTGCTCTGGTCCTGGGCGTCGGTGTAGGTCCAGGAGAAGTCCACCGCCAGCCAGGACAGCAGGTGGGCCTTGGCGTAGAACTCCAGGCCCTGGCTCTTCACCTCGTCCAGGTTCTCATAGGTCCAGGTGTTCATGTCGAAGCTGATCAGGTCGTCGGTCTGGATGTTGAAGTAGGTCAAGCCCAGCTCGATGCGCTTGTCCCACAACAGCTGCACCACGCCCAGGTCCCAGCCCTTGCTTTTCTCCGGGTCCAGGTCCTTGTCGCCGTAGGGGCTGTAGAGCTGGTACAGGCTGGGGGCCTTGAAGCCGGTGCCGTAGGTGCCCTTGAAGGTGGTGCCCGTGGCCGCCAGGTTGTAGGAGGCGCCCACCCGCCAGGTGGTGTGGCCGCCGAAGTCGTCGTGGTGGTCGTTGCGCACGCCGCCCAGGAGGTAAAGCCCCTCCAGCACCTTGAGCTGGTCTTGCAGATAGAAGCTCAGGGTGTCCACGCTCTGCTGGCCCAGGCTGTCCCAGGTGGTGCTGTACTCGCCCTGCTCCTGCTGCCAGTTCACCCCCAGGGTCACGGTGTTGATGTCCTTGTAGAGCAGGTTGTGCCGCCACTGGGCGGTGGTCAGGTAGGACTTGTAGGTGGAGTCATCGCTGTAGTCATGGTCCACCGAGCCGTAGGAGAAGGTCAGCTTGTGATTCCACCAGGCAACGGGCGAGTTGGTCAGGCCCAAGATGTTGGTGTAGGACTCGGTCTTCACGTTGTCGGCGGTGTCGCCGAATTTGCCGTTTACGAAGCCGTCATAATCCGTGTCGGCCTTGTTGTAATAGCCGATGTAAAAGACTTCGGTGTTGTCGTTGATGTCAAAGCCGAAGCGGCCGTTGAACTGGTAGGCGCTGTAGGGGTCGTCCTCGCTGCCGTCTTTCACCTTGGACACGCCGTCGGTGCTGATGCCGCCGCCGGAGAGCATGAAGTTGAAGCGGTCTATCTGGCCCTGGGTGCCGGCGGTGCCCTGCCAGGTGCCGTAGGAGCCGTAACCGGCCGAGGCCCAGCCGCTGGGCGCTCCCTGGCCGCGCTTGGTTCTGATGTTCACCACGCCGGCCATGGCGTCGGAGCCGTAGAGGGTGGACTGGGGCCCCTGCACCACCTCGATCTGGGAGATGCCGCCGGTGAGCAGGTTGGCCATGTCCATGCCACCGCTGGTGCTGATGGGATCAGCCAGGCGCACCCCGTCCAGCATGAGCTGGGTTTGGCCGGCCTGAGTGCCGCGCATGGTGAGGCTGGAAACTCCGCCGAAGGGCCCGTTGCTGCGTATGTACACGCCGGGCACGTCGCGCAGGGCGTCCATCAGGCTCCATTGGGCCTTTTCCTTGATTTCCAGGTCGGTCACCACGAAAGTGGTGGATGGGACTTTGTTGATGTCTTCCTCGGTCATGGTGGCGGTGACCACCATCTCGCCTTGATGCACCGCCTTGCCCTTGCCTTCTTCCTCGGCGGCGGCCTCCGCGGCCCAAACCGGCACGGCCTGAGCGGCCATCAGGGCCAGTCCGGCCAATATAACCAGCGACTTCCTCATTAAAATTCCTCCCTCGAGGTTGCGGAGCTGGATGGGTCTTCCGGCTTGGGGCTTCCTACCGGCCCGCCTTCCCATCGCGCCTCGCGCGACAGTGGCTTGTTGGGCTTTCGTTCCCCTCACGGCTGCGGGGCAGCGGGCGAATCTCACGCCACTTCCACGCATCCAGTCCGATTATGCCGGGAGGCGTTTGCCTCCCACCTTGCCCCGGTAGCCATCCGGGGCTGACCATAAAAAAACCCCCGTTCCTTGCGGAACGGGGGGATTGCACCCAGTTTGCTTGATCTCCCCAGCCGAAGCCGGACGGCCCATGATGGCCGCCAACACCGGTCGCCGCCGGTCTGGACTTCGGTGGAAACGGTAGGTCTTCTGGCTCCCGGATCATCCTCGGGCCGCGCCTTCCCACCGTCCTCATGAACGGCAGTGGCTTGTGGCAGCCTTTGTCCCCGGTTACAGCGGCGGGACCGCGACGGTATCGCACCGTCTTCCCTATTAAGCCTCGCGGCGCCGTTTCCTCTATGTTGCCTTATCTCCTACGCCAGAGTTCCCGCCTCGTCAAGTTTATTCTCCGGCCGCCGCCGGCTCCAGCAAACCATCCAGGTTCAGGTGTTGCTCCAACAGGTCGGCCAGCATATCAAACTGCTTTTCGCGGAAAGCGGCGTAATCATCGGCCTGTTCCGGGGCAGCGCCGCCCCGGGCCCAGGCCAGCAGGGACGAGCGCAAGTCGTCGTTGTCCAACACCCCGTGCAAATAGGTGCCCACCACCCGGCCCTCGGGGCTCACCTGTCCCTCGTCCTGGTCCGCCGTCCGGCCCAGCACCTGGGTCAAGCGGAAGGCGGGGCGGCTGGTCCCCTGGGCCTGGGTGCGGCCCATGTGGATCTCGTAGCCCGTCACCTCGCCCCCCACCGCGAAGGGAAGCCCCTCCCCGCAGGCGGCCCGCACCCGGGTGGTGGTCTTGTCCCCGGCCATGACCGTGGTCACGGGCAACAGGCCCAGGCCCTGTTGTGCGCCTGGTGGCCCCTCCACCCCCTGGGGATCGGCGATCTCCCGGCCCAGAAGCTGGTAGCCGCCGCACAGGCCCAGCACCTTGCCTCCCAGTTTATGGAAGGCCTTGACCGCCTCGAACAGCCCGCTGTGATGCAGGCGCTTGAGCGCGGCCAGGGTGTTCTTGGTGCCCGGCAAAACAAGAAGGTCCAGCCCGGCCAGCTCCTCGGGGCGCTCCAGCCAGGAAAGCTCCACCCCTCCGGCGGCGGCCAGGGCGTCGAAATCGGTGTAGTTGCTGATGTGGCTCAGGCGGACCACTCCCACCCGCACCGAACCGGCCCGTCCCCGCAGCTCGCCCCGCTCCAGGGCCACCCCGTCCTCCTGGGGCAACAGAATATGCTCGAAGCGCGGCACCAGGCCCAGGACCGGCACTCCGCCCTTCTTGGCGATGTAGTCCATGCCCTCGCTGAACAGGGAGGCGTCGCCGCGGAACTTATTGATGATCACCCCGGCCATCATCTTGCGCTCGCCGGGGGTCATCAGCCTGAGGGTGCCCAGCACCTGGGCGAAGACCCCGCCGGTGTCGATGTCCGCCGCCAGGATCACCTTGGCCCCGGCCCGGCGGGCCATGGGCAGGTTCACCAGATCGTGGCGCTTCAGGTTCACCTCGGCGCAGGAACCCGCGCCCTCCAGGATCACCAGCTGGTGGCGGGCGCTAAGGCGGCGGAAGGCGGCCATGACCGTCCTGGTGAGGCGGGGTTTCAGGCGGTAATAGTCCATCCCGGCCATGTTGCCCAGAGGGCGGCCCATGAGCACTATCTGGGCGGAGGTCTCGCCGCCGGGTTTGATCAGGATGGGGTTCATGTCCACCGAGGGCTCCAGGCCCGCGGCCTGGGCCTGGGCCACCTGGGCCCGGCCGATCTCGTGGCCCTGGGGGGTGATGCCCGAGTTCAGGGCCATGTTCTGGGCCTTGAAGGGGGCCACGTCGATGCCCCGGCGCTTGAACACCCGGCACAGGCCCATGACCAGGACGCTCTTGCCCACGTGGCTGCCGGTGCCGGCCACCATGAGGGGGCGGTATTTCAGGCTTGGCGTCATGCTGGCGCGGGCGGTCGGATCATCACCGTGCCTGGGAATCGGACGAGCTGAGCTTCAACTCGACCAACTCCCCCTTGTCCAGGTCGTAACGTTCTTGCAGCGCCTTGGGGTCCAGGCCAAGAAGCAGCCAGCCCAGGCTCTTGTTCTGGTAATTCAAGGGGAAGGCCACCAGCAGCTCGCCCCAGCTTCCCTTTTGGTCCTGGTTCTGGTGAAACACGTGCAGCACCCGGTGGCCGGCCTCGCGGCTGCCCTCAAAGGATATGTGGCCGTAGCTGGCCCCCGCCTTTTGGGCCTCTCCCCCCTTGGGGTAGTAGGACTCCACCACCTTTTTTTCGTTGTCCAGCACCACCACCCCGGTGTAGGGCAGGGCGCCGTTGGCGGGGGCGGCGAAGAAGCGGCGCAATATCTCCTGGCCCCGGTCCAGCTTGCCCTGGGCCAGGTCCTCGGCCAACAGGGAGCCCAGCAACTGGCGGTCGCGCACCAGTTTTTCGCGGAACTCGCTGTGCAGGGCCGTTTCCTGGCGCATGCTGTTGGAAAGATATGGGTAGGCCACCAGCCCCACGGCGCAAAGGCTAAGAGCCACAGTCGCCGCGATGAGCCAGTAGCGCAAATTGCGCATCCGGTGCTTGAGGCGCTCCACCGCGGTCACGTCGCGCCCCACCAGCAGCATGCCCTTGAATTCCTGCTGGGCGTCGTGCAGGGCGCTCAGGCTCAGGGAAACGTAGCGGGACCCCTGCTGGGGATGGCGGCAGCAGACCACCTGCTCATGGCAGGTTTGCCCGCCCCGGACTCCGCCGGCCAGGTCCCGCACATACTGCCCCTGCTCGAAAAGCTCCTCCACCGGCCGGTGGCCTACCTGGCGCCAATCCCGGCCGTAGAGTTCGCAGGCCGCCCGGTTCAAGGCGGTCACCTTGCCGGTTTGGTCGGTGAGCACCACCGCGTCGGGCAGCATATCGCAGAATTCCTTGAGCCCGAAGAGCTGGTTGCTGGCCGCGTCCAGGCGCTGGGCCAGGACCTGGGCCATGTTCTTGCCCAGCTGGGGGAACTCCTGCAGGAAACGGCCAATTTCCCGGCGGGGCACGGACAGGGCCTTGCCCTGGTTGCGGGCCCGGATGGTGGCGGTGCGCTTGTCGCCCATCAGGAAGGACATCTCGCCGAACACCGCGCCGGGTTCGGCCAGGATGGCGATCACCTGGTCGCCCTTGAGCACGTCCAGCTCGCCCTCCAGCAAAACGTAGAGGTCTTGGGAGTCTTCGCCCTCCAGAAAAAGGGTCTGACCCTGGTGGAAGGAGATCAGGTAACGCTCCAGCCGGGGGTCGCTTTCATACGCCTCGATCATGCCACGCTCTTTCGCCTCGGCAAGGGGCCGGGGGCATCCGAAATCAGGGACGCGGGGCTTAGGCCGCTGTTATCTGCCTAGCTTAACTCCGGGAGCAGCCCAAGACAAGACCAGTGCGGCCCGGGCGGGCATGAGCCCAAAAAATGGGCGGGCCCGTCACCCCCAAAGGGGAGCCGAGCCCGCCCGGTGGGAGAGGTGGGGCTATTGACCGTAAAAGTCGCTGAAAACCTTGGGCGCCTTGCGGGGCGGGGCCTTGGGCTTTTTGGCGGGCACGCCCAGGGGGATGATGCCCGCCACCTCCAGGCCCTCGGGCGCGCCCAGGGCCTGGGCCATCTTCCGGGGATCGAAGAAGGTGAGCCACAGGCTGCCCAGCCCCTGCTCGGTGGCGGCCAGCATGAGGTTTTGCACCGCCGCCGCCGCCGCCGCCAGGGCCCCGCGGCTCTGGTTGAAAAAGGAGCCCAGGCCCGCCTTCTCGGGGTCATAGAGGACGGCCACGTACACCGGGGCCTGGTCCAGGAAATCGAAGCTGTATTTGGCCACCCAGCTCGGGCCGCCGCCGTCGATGACCGCCTGCTTGGTGGCCAGGCAAAGCTCCTTGACCTTGGCCTTGGCCTCCTCGCCGCGGATGACCACAAAGGACCAGGGCTGCTGGTGCAGGGGGCTGGGAGCCCACACCGCAGCCTGGATGAGGGAGGCTACCTGCTCGTCGCTCACCGGCTTGGCCTCGAAGGCCCGCACGCTGCGCCGCTCACGAATGGCTTCCAACAACAGCATCTTTTTCCCCCTATGCGCCGTTTCTCAGGCGGTCTTTTCCTTTTCCTGGCGGCGGCGCTCCTCGTCGCGAATCTCGCGCCTTAAGAGCTTGCCGACCTTTGATTTGGGCAGCATATCACGGAACTCGATGTAGGAAGGCACCTTGTACCCGGCCAGGCGGTCGCGGCAGAAGCGGATCAGCTCGGTGGCCCCCACCCCCTTGGCGTCCTCCTTCATCACCACGATGGCCTTTATGCGCTCGCCCACCTTGGGATCGGGCACCCCCACCACGCAGGCCCCCACCACCACGGGGTGATCCTGGAGCACCGCCTCGATCTCCGAGGCGCTGACCCGGTAGCCCTTGTGCTTGAGGATGTCGGCCGAGCGCTCCACATAGTAGATCTGGCCGTCCTCGCCCTGCTTCACGAAATCGCCGGTGCGGTAATAGATCTCGCCGTTCAGGGCCACGAAGGCGGCGGCGGTCTCCTCGGGCTTGTTGAGGTACTCCTTCATGGCGTGGTCGCTGGTGACCAAAAGTTCGCCCAGCTCGCCGGGGGCGGAGATCTCCAGGGTGTCGGGCTCCACCAAGAGCACCCGGCGGCTGCTCAGCGGCACGCCTATGCTCATTTGAGGCGGCTCCCCGGCGTCGATGCGGCTGTAGGTCACGTGGCCCGCCTCGGTGGAGCCGTAGACCTGGTAGATGGGCGAGCCCACCCGCTCCTTCCAGCGGGCCAGCACCTCCCGGGGCAGCACGTCGCCGCCGCAGTAGCAGTAGGTCAGGGAGCTGATGTCGTAGAAATGCTGGCGGTCGTTCTCCAGGATCATGCGGTACAGGGCGGGCACCCCCAGTATCCAGCGCACCTTGTAGCGCTCTATGGCGTCCAGGATGGCGTCCACGTGGGGCTGGGGCATGAGCACGGTGGTGTTGCCCTGGTTCAGCCCCAGGGCCATCAACAGGCCCAGGGCCATGATGTGGAACAAAGGGTTGATGGCGATGTAGGTGTCCTGCCCCGGCCTGACGTGGCCCTCCAGGACGTCGTGCATGACGTCGGCCACATAGGAGCAGTGGCCCCAGTGGTTGCCCGGCACTCCCTTGGGGAAGCCGGTGGTGCCGCCGGTGTAGAGAATGTAGGAGAGGTCCTTCACCGGGTCCAGCTCCACCTTCGGCGGCTTGGGCGGGGCGGCCAGGATTTTCTTGAACCACACCGTTTCCTGCCCGCCCTTCACCGTGCCGGAGGGGGCCTTGTCGAACATGGCGGCCACCAAACGCTTGAACGGCGACACCAGATCCAGCAGGCTGGTGACGATGACCAGCTCCAGGCCGCTGTCCTCGAAAATTTCGGCCACGTAGCCGTAGTTGGTGTCGTGGCAGATGATGGCCTTGGCCTTGGCGTCGGCCACCATGTAGGCGATCTCGTGGCTGGTGTAGATGGGCGAGACCAGCACCACCACCGCCCCGATCTTCTGGGTGGCCAGCCAGGCGATGACCAGTTGGGGGCTGTTGCTAAGGTAGAGCAGCACCCGGTCGCCCCGGCCGATGCCCCGCTTGGCCAGGCCCGTGGCGAAGCGGTCCACCATGTCTTTCAGCTTGGCGTAGGTGAAGCGCTGGCCCAGGAAGATGAGGGCCGCGTTGTGGGGAAACTTGGCCGCAGCCTGCTCGAAGCGGGTGTAGGTGAACTCTGGCTGGCTTGTCGTCATCACTCACGCCCCGAAGTAGGCCGACTTGACGTCGGGGTTGTTCATCAATTCGTCCTTGTCCCCTTCGACCACCGCCGAGCCGTTTTCCAGGATGTAGCCGTAGTCTATGATGGGCATGATGGGCCGGGCGTACTGCTCGGCCACGATGATGGCCACTCCCCGCTCCTCGGCGATCTCCTTGATGGACTTGGCCAGCCAGTACTGGATGGCCGGGGACAGGCCCAGGAGGGGCTCGTCCAAAAGCAACAGCTTGGGCTGGGCCATCAGGGCCCGGCCTATGGCCAGCATCTGCTGCTCGCCGCCGGAGAGGAAGCCGCCCAGGCGGCGCACGATCTTGGTCAGCGGCGGGAAGATCTTGAACACGTATTCCAAAGTCTCGGCGGCCTGGGCCGGTTTGGCCAGGTAGCCGCCGATCTTCAGGTTCTCCAACACCGAGCTTTCCGGGAAGATGCGCCGCCGCTCGGGGCAGAGGATGATGCCCGCCTTGGCCCGCTTGGAGGGCTTGTTGTGCATGATGTCCCGGCCGTGGTAGTTGATGCGCCCCCTCAAGGTGATGCGCTCGCCGCCGGCCATCAGCTCCTTTTTGGCGATGTCTTCCATGATGCCGCTCAGGGTGTACATCAGGGTGGACTTGCCCGCGCTGTTGGCCCCGAACACGCCCACGATCTGGTTGTCCCCGCAAGCCAGGCTTACGTTGTTTAGCGCCAGCATGTTTTCGTAGAAGACCATCAGGCCCAGAGCCTCAAACATAGCTGAAGACCTCCTCGGAGCCGAAGTAGGCTTCCTTCACCTGCTTGTCCGCCATGACCTCCACCGGCACCCCCTCGGCGATCTTGGCCCCGAAGTTCAAGACCATCACCCGGTTGGCCAGGCGGAACAGCTCGCGCAAACGGTGCTCCACCATGATCAGGGTGATGCCCTCCATCTGGAGCTTTTCCATGAGCGGCACCATGGAGGCCATCTCGCTCATGGAAAGTCCGCTGAACACCTCGTCGCAGATGATGATCTCGGGCCTCAGCGCCAGGCAGCGGGCCAGCTCCAGCCGCTTCAGGTAGCCGGTGGGCAGGCTGGAGGCGGTCTTGTAGGGCACGTAGGACTCGCGCTCGAAGCCGATCTCTTCCAGGATGTCCACGGCCACGGTGTCCCGCGAACCCATGCGCCCCCCGCCCCGCCAACCGCCGGTGCGCCGGGCCCGAGGGCTGAACAGGGGCACGATGAGGTTCTTGTAGGCGGGCAGGCTGTAGTAGGGGCGCATCACCTGGAAGGTGCGGGTTAGCCCCCGGTCGGCGATCTTGTGGGGTGCCGTACCCACCAGGTTCTTACCCTTGTAGAGCACCTGGCCGCTGTCGGCCTTGACGAATCCGGTGATCACGTTGACCAGGGTGGTCTTGCCGCTGCCGTTGGGCCCGATCACCCCCAGGATGTCGCCGGGGTTGAGATCGAAGCTCACCTCGGTGAGGGCCTTGACCCCGCCGAAGGTCTTGTTCACGTCGCGCACGCTGAGGATGGGCTCGCCCGCCATGCTATATCTCCACCCAGTGCTCGAATTGGTTGTACTTGCGGGCCCCGTAGCTCATGAGCCCCTCGCTCTTGAACACGATGAAGGCCATGAGGATCAGGGCGTAGACCGCGATCCTGAGGGTGCCGAAATCCCGGAGGAGCTCGGAGATGGGCACCAGGATCAGGCAGCCGATCACCGGACCGGCCAGGGTGCCCCCACCGCCCACCACCGTGGCCGCGATGGGGATGATGGAAAAGTCCAGGGCGAACTGGCTGATGCCCGCCCACATGTAGATGTGGGCAAGGCAGGCACCGCCCAGGCAGCCCAGGGAGGAGGCGATGAACACCCCCAGGGCCTTGTACCGAGTGATGTCTATGCCGCTGGCCTTTACAGCCTGGTCGTTGTCCTTGACCCCGCGAAACACCAGGCCCACGTCCTCGTTGACCAGCCGCCGGAGGGCGAACAGGGCCAGCAGCATGCAGATGATCAGAACGTACATCTCGCTCCAGCGGTTGGGGAAGCCGTCCAGGCCCATGATGCCGTCGGTGCCTCCGAAGATGTCGAAGGCCTCGATGAGCCGCGCGGCCAAGAGGGGGAACATCAGGCTGACGATGGCGAAGTAGACTCCCCTGAGCGGCAGGCAGGGCCACAGCAGCACGGTGCACACCATGCCTCCCAAGACCGTGGCCAAGGGGATGGTGGCCCACAGGGGCAGGCCCATCTCGGTATTCAGCAGGGCCGCAATATAGGCCCCCACCCCGATGTAGAGCGCCCCGCCCAGGCTGACCAGGCCCACGTAATGGGCCAGGAAATCGAAGCCGATGGCCAAAAGGGAGTAGATGCAGATGATGGTGAGCACCTTCTGCCAGTAGGGCACCGGCCACAGCACCAGGGGCATGATCAACAGGCCCGCGATCAAAAGCAGGCGCGGCCCCAGCAAAAAGGCCATCTCCCGCCAGGAGGCCACGGCGTAGACCCCGTCGGAGCGCACCTTGACCCCGCGGTCCAGGCGTTCCTTGCGTCTCGATTCATGTGCCTTGGCCATGGGCTAGACCCTCTCTTCCAGCTCTTTTTGTTTGCCGAACAGGCCCGAGGGCCTAAGTATCAGGGTGAGGATGATGGCCAGAATGGCCACCACCACCTGGAAGTGGGCCCCCAGGTAGGCCGTGGTGAGGATCTGGGCGAAGCCGATGACGAACGCGGCCAAAATGGCCCCGGTCCAGGAGCCCAGCCCGCCCACGATGCACACGGCCACGGCCATGATGAGCACGTGGTAGCCCGCCTCCACCACTATGCTGCCCAGGGGCAGCAGGATCAGGGCGGCCACCGCCGCGCTGAGCGACCCCAGGGCCATGGAGGCCACGGCCATGCGGTCGCTGTCGATGCCCAGGGTCAGGGCGGCCCGCTCATCCTGGGCCATGCCCTTCAGGGCCAGGCCCAGGCGGGTGTGATTGACGAAAAAGTAGAGCAGCCCCACCAGGAGCGCGCCCAGCGCCACCACCAGGATGCGCTGGAAGTCCACCGACACCCCGGCGATGTCCACGCTGCCCTCCAAAAAGGCGGGCAGGGTGAAGGTGCCGCCCTTTAGCCCGCCCCAGCGCAGGCCCTCCAGGATGGCCAGGCCGATGGCGTAGGAGGCTATGATCTCGCTGATGGACATGCCCCGGATGCGCACCAGGATGAGTTGGTACATGGCCCCGCCCACCACGGCCACCAGGCCCAGGGCCAGGGCGATGGCCAGGATGTAGGGCAGGCCCAGGCGGTTGAGCAGGAGCCAGCAGATGTAACCGGCCAGCACGTACAGGGCGCCGTGGGCGAAGTTGGGCAGGCGGCTGACTCCGTAGACCAGGGTGAAGCCCAAGGCCATCAAGGCCAGGGTGGCGCTGTTGATCACCCCGTAGATAAGTATGTCCATCTTTAACTTATGCCCTTGGCTGGGGCGCACCGGCCCGGTCCGGCGGGCCGGTGCGCCGTGGTTCAAAGGGTGCGGGCGAAGGTTACTTGCCCTGCTTCATCCAAGGAGGCAGCAGGATCTTGCCGGTGGCGATCTTGGGCGGGAACACCACCACCCGCTTGCCGGCCTGCCATTGGAACACGGTGCCCACCGCGCCTTCCTTGGGGTCCAGGCTGGGTATGATCTGGTTGGTCTTGGGATCGAAACGGATGCGGCCGTACACGCCCATCAGGTCGGTCTTTTTAAGGGCGTCGGCCACCTTGTCGGAGTTGATGGTGCCCGCCCGCTCGATGGCGTCCTTGAGCACGTAGACCGCCATGTAGCTGGAGGAGGTGCCGTAGCCCTCGGGCTCCATGCCGTACTTCTTCTTATAGGCGTTGACGAATTTCATGGTCCAAGGCGTGGCGTTGCTGGGGGCGTTGCCCGCGTTGACCACGTTGGCCAGGCAGTACTCGCCCTTGCCGTCGGTGGCCTTCCAGAAGCCCGGCTGCTCGGCCGCTGCGATGATGGTGCCGAAGGGCAGGGCCGGAACCTTCATGTCGTACCACTGCTTGAGCAGAATGGCGCTCTCGGGCATGTCCATCCAGATAATGATGACCTGGGCGCCCTTCTTCTTGGCCTCCAACAGGCCCATGGAGAAGTCGGTGGTGCCGGTGGGGTAGACCACCGGATCGGCCAGGACCTTCCAGCCCTTCTTGCTCATCACCTTCTTGAGGATGCCGCCGCCGGCCCGGGCATGGGCCACGTCCTGCACCATGATGAACAGCTTGTCCAGCTTGAACTGCTTGCCGATGTCCGCCAGGCAGGGCACCAACTCACCCAACACCATCCACTTGGCCTCGCCGGAGATGCGGAACAGGTACTTGAACTTCTCCGGGTTCTTGCCCACCGTGGCGTGGTACTTGGGGGTCAGGGCTCCGGTGGTGAGGATGGAAACCATCTTGTGCTTGGACAAGAGGGCCATGGCCGCCAGGGCCGCCTCGGAGCGCACCGGGCCGCCCACGATGAAGTTGGCGTGCTTTTCCAGGATGAGCTTTTCCACCCCCATGAGGGCCTCGCTCACCGGCACGCCGGGCTCCAGGTCCCGGGTGTCGATGACCTCCACCTTGAGGGGGCGCATCTCTTTCCCTACCTTGACCCCGCCGGCGGCGTTGATCTCTTCAACCGCCAGGTTGATGGCCCGCTCGGCGTCCCAGCCATAGAGGAAGGCCGTGGACAGCGGGCACCCCAGCACGATCGGTTTGGCCGCCAGGGCCGCGCCGGCCGGCAGCAACAAAGCCAGCATCGCTGCCAGCGCCATAAACGTCCTAAACTTCTTTTTCATGCTCCCACCCTCGTTTTGGTTCTGGCGAAGACCGCTTCTCGTCCCCGGACGGCGACGCCTCTTGTTGGCGCAACAAGTTGGTCAATGCCGCCGGAGTGATTCCCAGGATGCGGCTGGCTTGTTCTATGTCGCCCTTGGTGTGGGCCAGCACTTTTCGGATATATCTTTGGCGAGCGTCTTGTAGGGTTCGGGTGTTTTTCATGCCCGTTCACCAAATATTGAAAATTTCTCACACTGTCGTTGACTGCAAGGCCCATGCCGCCGCCGGGCCTGGAGGGGAAACCTCCCTCAACTCACCGGCATCACGTCCAAAGACGCGGGCGGTCGCGGCCGGGGTGTGGGGCCTGAAAGCGATCGGGAGTAAAGCTTCTTGCTAGCCGCCTGGAAAAGGGCTTTCCAGTGGATGGGGGTTGGGGGGCCTAGACCGGACGCTTGAGGCCGTAGCGGGCCATACGCTTGCGCAGGGTGGGCCGGGACACCCCCAGGGAGCGGGCGGCCGCGGAGATGTTCCACTCGGTCTGGTCCAGGGTGGAGGCGATGTGCTCCTGCTCCATCTCGTCCAGGCTGCGCAGGTCCACTTCGCCGGAGGCTCCGGCCCCGGCGGCCTCCAGGGCCGTGTCCACCGCGTCGGCCAAGAGCACCGCGCCCCGGGAATCCAGGGCCGCCTTGGTCAGCACGTTCCTGAGCTCGCGCACGTTGCCCGGCCAGGGGTGGTCCCGAAGGCGGTCCATGGCCGCCTCCTCCACCCTGGTCACCCGGGTGTTGAGTTCCTGATTGATCTGGAACAGGAAGAACTGCACCAACTCGGGCAGGTCGGCCAGGCGCCGCCTGAGGGGCGGCACCTTGATGCTCACCACCTTGAGGCGGAACATCAAATCCTGGCGGAAGCTCTTGGCCTGGACCATGGCCTCCAGGTCCTGGTTGGTGGCCGCGATGATGCGGGCCTGGGAGCGGTGCACCTGGTTGCTGCCCACCGGGGTGAACTCGCGGTATTCCAGGAACCTGAGCAGCTTGGCCTGCAGGGCCAGGGGCAGGTCGCCCACCTCGTCGAAGAAGATGGTGCCCCGCCCGGCCAGCTCCAGGCGGCCCTTTTTGGTCTCCACCGCGCCGGTGAAAGCCCCCCTGGCGTGGCCGAACAACTCCGATTCCAAAAGATTGTCCAGCAGGGTGGTGCAGTCCACCGTGACGAAGGGCTCGTCGCGGTTGGGCGAGGAATCATGGATGACCCGGGCGATGAGTTCCTTGCCGCAGCCGGTCTCGCCCATGACCAGCACCGAGGCCTGGTTGCGCGACAGCAGGCCGATGGTCTTGTAGATGGCGTGCATGGTGGGTGTGTCGCCGATGATGCGGTTGCGGGGGTCGGGCGGCTGGTCGTGGCCCACCACCGGGCGGCTGTCCCGGGTGGCCAGGGCGATGTGCATGGCCTTGTCGATGGCCCGGTCCAGCTCGTGCACCTTGATGGGCTTGCGCAGGTAGTCGTAGGCCCCCAGGCGCATGGCCTCGATGGTGGTCTCCATGTCGTGGAAGGCGGTGATCACGATCACCTTGACCTCCGGGTCCTGGCGGGTGATGCGCGGCAGCATCTCCAGGCCCGAGATGTCCGGCAGGCGTACGTCCAGGATGATCACCTGGGGCGAAATCTCCCGCCACATGCGCAGGCCCTCTTCGCCGGTGGCCGCACTCTGCACCCGGCAGCCCTTTTCCTGCAGAAACATCTCCAGGGATTCGCGCAGGGCGTGATCGTCCTCTATGAGCAGAATATCGTTCAGTTTGTCCAAGGCAGCCTCAACATGAAAGTGGCCCCCAGGCCGGGGCGGCTCTTGACCAGCACCCTGCCTCCATGAGCCTCCACCACCCTTTTCACGTTGCTCAGCCCCAGGCCGGTGCCGTGGGCCTTGTTGGTGGCAAAGGGGGCGAAAAGATTTTCCTTGAGCCTGGGGTCGATGCCCGGCCCGTTGTCGTGCACCCCCAGCTCGGCCCACTCGCCCTCGCCGTCAGCGACCGGGCGGGTCCACACGGTGATGCGCCCGCCCTGCTCCACCGAGTCGATGGCGTTGAGCAGAAGGTTCAACAGCGCCTGCTCTATCTTGTCCGGGTCCACCTCCGCCGGGGGCATGTCCGGGGCGTGGCGCTGGTGCAGCCTTATGCCCTGGGCGTGCATCTTGCCGGCCAACAGGTCCAGGCAGTCCCGGGTCACCTGGTGCAAATGGGCCGGCCGGCAGTTCAGGCTCAGGGGCCGGGCCAGGTCCAAAAGCTGGCGCAGGATGTCCTCCAGGCGGGTCAGCTCGCGCACCGTAAGCTCCAGGCGGCGGCGGTCGAACCCGTCCAGGTCCAGCTTTTGATTGAGGATCACCATGTTGAGGGTGCAGGTGGACAGGGGGTTTCTTATCTCGTGGGACAGGGAGGCGGCCACGTTGCCCACATAGGCCATGCGCTCGTGCTCGCGGATGGTGGCCTCCATGGCCACTCTCTGGCTTATGTCCCGGCACACCCCGATGGTCACCGGCCCCTGGCCCAGGTCCACCACCCGGTACTTGATCTCCGTGGCCGCCTCCAGGGCCGGGCAGCCGGCCCGGTCGTACTCCAGCTGGCCCCCGCCGGAGCGCTTGGCCATGGACTCCCACAACGCGCCCATGACCAGGGGCCGGTCGTCGGTAGCCACGAAGTCCGAAAAGCGCCTGCTCAACACCCCGTCCAGGTCGGCCCCGTGCATCTGGCAAAAGGCCTGGTTGGCAAAGACGATGCGCTCCCCCTGCACGATGAAGTAGCCGTCGTTGATCTCGTTGACCAGGGCCTTGTAGCGCCGCTCGCTCTCGGCCAGCTCGGCGGTGCGGGCGTGCACCTGGCGCTCCAGCTGGTGGGCGTGCTGGCGCAGATAGCGCTCGTGCATGCCCTGGAAGCAGTCGGAGAAGCGGTGGATGGTGTAGGCCAGGCAGGAGTTTATACGCGGCAGGCACCCCGGCAGCAGATAGGCCAACTCGCCCTGGCAGAGCCGGGTGACCACCAACTCCCGGAACAATTCAAAGGCCTTCTGCACGTCGGACAAGGGGAAGCCCGCATGCAGGCGCTTTTCGGTGATAAAATCGATGAAGCGGTCGATGCGCTCCAGGTTGCCGGTCTCCAGGGCCTCCCAATTGGCCCGGAAGGCCTCGGTGACCGTGAGGTACAGCTCGGCGGTGGGGCGGCGGCGGTAGGAGGGCGACATCAGGGTGAGGCGCTCCACCCACTGGTCGATGATCTCGCCCTGATGAGCCGGCAGCCACCGCATGAAGCGGGCGTAGGCGTCCTGTGGCCGGGTGGGCGGGGCCAGGAGCTGCGGCTGGCTGGATGCGGGCATAAACTCCCAGGCAAACGGGGATAACAGCCAAGGCTCCCCCACCGGCGCGGGGCCGCCGGAGAGGGTAGCTGGTTTTTATCGGGTCCATCACGCGTAGCGGCCCGGCCTAGCGGGGCTGGGCTACAGCTCGCGGGTTCGTTTTGCCTTGGGAGCGGCGGTGCGGTTGATTCTGGATGGATTGACCGGCTGGTGCTGGCGCCCCGCCGTCGCTTGCACCTTTGTAGCATACCCCGGCGGCCAGGGACAAGGCGGTGATAAATGACTCTAAACTAATTTTTGATTGGAACAAGCGTAGCTAACTTCATACATCAACACAGGGTAACAAATTGATAATACGCACTAATAGCCGCATACTGTCAGTACAAGTCAACCCAACCTGCCAGAGACACAGTATTTACCCCAACCATAATCACCTTGACAATATTATCCGTTTACTTGACAATAACATGAAATCTACTTGACAATGTTCAAAAGGAAAAGCTGTTATGGGCGACAAAAAAATGATAAGCCGCAGGATTCTCACCCTAATCGCTGAAAATAGTAAAGATGTGGCCAAACGGCTTGCCGGTGAATTCGGTTTTTCACGTCAAACCGCCAATACTCACATTAAAGCTCTCTTGGAAAACGGACTTATAATAGCCGAAGGCAATACGCGGGCAAGAATTTATTCTTTAGCGACCACAAATGAACAATCAAAACTGTACCAACTAAGCGGCTTAGAAGAGGATAGGGTTTGGCTGGAGTTGACCGCGCCAGTTGTTAAGGATCTGCCGGAAAATGTTCGCGATATATGGCGTTATGGAATAACGGAAATGGTTAATAACGCCATTGATCATTCGGGTTCGCCCTTCGTGTTCGTTCATATCACCCGCAATGCCCTTTATACTGATTGCTGGGTAATGGACGAAGGAGAAGGAATCTTTCTTAAAATCCAAAAGGAACTGGGCCTTTACGATCCACGGGAAGCCATACTGGAACTTGCAAAAGGAAAGTTGACCACCGACCCCAAAAACCATACCGGCGAAGGAATATTTTTTACCTCCAGGGTTTTCGACCAATTTTCAATTTTTTCCGGAAAGTTACGTTTTGTACACACTAATAGCCAGATTGATTTCTTAATAGAGGACCCCTCCGACAAACAAGGCACCCACGTCTTCATGCGTCTGTTCAATGATAGCGATCGTACGGTTCAAAAAGTATTTAATGAATTTGCGGCACCTGAAGACTACACCTTCTCCAAAACCGTTGTACCCGTACGTCTGGCACAATATGAAGGTGAAAAATTAGTATCGCGTTCACAGGCAAAAAGGCTGTACCAACGCTTTGAAAGATTTCGTTATGTTGTGTTGGACTTTGAGGGAGTCTTGGAAATCGGTCAAGCCTTCGCCGACGAACTGTTTAGAGTGTTTTCAACAGAGCACCCGAACGTAGAGCTTACATCGATCAACGCCAACAAAATGGTTACTCAAATGATTGATCGAGCCACATCAAAAAGGGAACGTTAGGGGAAGAGGCCTGGAAAACTCCTCAGCGCTCGTATCCTGATAATCGCCCGACCTGTTTTATCCGAGCGCTATATCCAGCCTCTTTCGCCGTGAGCCACCAACCACCGGCCCACGCATTCCTCCCACAGCCTGCCCGCCTCCAGCTCCCGGCCCACCGCCCGGCGCAGGCAGAGCATCTCGGCCTCGCCGAGGCGGGCGAACAGCTCGGGGCAGAAGAAATTGAGGCAGATGCCGTAGCGGGCCAAAAGGCCGCAGCCCTGGGTTCCGTTGAACAGGCAGTCCCCGGGACGGCGCTCCCCTTGGGGCGGCTCCACCCCCAGGGACAGGTTGGCCAACAGCAGCAGGGGGTAGTACCAGTCCTCGGCCCCCTCGAAGCAGCAACTGGCCCCGCCGCCTTGCCCGGCGCAAACCGCGCAGGCGTCAAAGGCCAGCTTGGAGCGCATAAGGCCATGGCTTCGCAGGATTTCCTGGAAATACTCGGACAGAAGGCGCGCCTGTTCGGCGTCGGCGGCCAGCTGTGGCCCGTAGGCCTCTATTAAGGCTCTGGCCTTGGCCAGGGCCGCCAGGGCCGCCGCCCCGGCGGGCGCGGTCCCGGGAGTATTTCGTTCGCTCAAATAATGCGCCAGTGCTGGTACTGGGAGAGGGATTTCTCGTATTCCTTCAAAAAGGCGCGGATACCCACTGTCTCCACCAGGGCGGAGCTGTCAATCTGGGCGTTGACCGCGTAGGCGTGGCCGTTGGTGCGGAAGAAGAAGGCCGAATGGTTTATGTAGCGCCGGTTGCTGTAGGTGATGATGCCCGCCCCCTGCAGCACTTCCTCGGCGGTGGCCTTGCGGAAGCTGAGGCCGCGCACCCCCCGGAGCAGCTTTAGCTTGTCTATGCGCCCGCGCAACTCGTCGCAGCGGCAGCGGGCCACCAGCACCTCCGCAGGGGGAGGCGGCACCTCGCTGTAGATGTAGGCGTTGATCACCGCGGTGGGGAAACAACCATAGGGTGACACTTGGGGAGAGAATTTTCGCCGCATCACCAAAAAGCCCAGGCCGCGGCCGAATTCGTTCCGCCTGGGAGGGCAAGGCGGCTCCCCACCCTCTGACGGCAACCTCTCGGCCGGCAAAACGTTTTTTTTAACACAGGACGTGGGTTTCGGCGGAGAGCTCGGGGCTACCATTCGCCTGACCTGGGCGTCGCTGTTTTTAGCCGAAGACTAAGCCATGATACCCGATAAGCTCGTCACAATCATCAGCCTGTTTTGGCTTGCGCGGCCCCCTGGGAGTAGACTTTACAGGCAGGCGCCAAGGCAATCCCTGGACCTTGGCGGCCTCTGGTGAACCCAGTCCGGCCATGGCCCCACCGGCCGACACCCACCCAGGGAAGGACAAGGTTATTAGCAGCCATGAACCGCCAACCCCAACCCGCCATAACCTGGCGAGAAGACATGATTCCCCAGGACGTGACCCTCATCGAGCGCTTCGCGTCGGCCAGCGGCTTCTTCCGCCCCGACGAGGTGCTGCTGGCCGCCGATTTCGCCGCCGAGCACCTGAGCAAGGGCTCGGAAAGCGGCTACAATTTCATATTCGCCCAGGAGGGGGACCAGCCCCTGGGCTATGCCTGCTATGGCCACATCCCGGGCACCCTGCACTCCTGGAGCCTCTACTGGATCATGGTGAACCAAAGCACCCGCAGCCGGGGCCTGGGCAGCCGACTTTTGGCCCAGGTGGAGCAGCGGGTGGCCGCCGCCGGGGGCGAGCGGCTCTACATAGAGACCTCCTCCCAGCCCATGTACCACCCCACCCGGCGGTTTTATCAAAGCCGGGGCTACACCCTGCTCACGGTGCTGGAGGATTTTTACGCTCGGGGTGACGGAAAGGTGATCTACGCCAAGACCATGCCGGACCTGGCCCAGGGCTAAACGTCCGCGGGCGGCCCCAAGGAGGCCAGGTCGGAGGCGATCTTGGCCCGGTAGTGCTCCACCCGCTGGGGGCTGGCCATGATCATGTCCAACTGGCGGGTGTGCATTATCAAGTAGCCCAGGGCCTTTACCATGGCCAGGCACTCCGGGGCAGGCAGCTCCTCGGCACGGGCTAAGAGGGCGTCGCCCTTGATGCTCACCGCCATGCCCAGCCCGGCCAGGAACTCCTCTAGAAAGGCCAGCCGCGCCCGGCGCCGGGCCGGGTCGGCCGCCCCTCCCCGGAAGCAGAAACTCACCAGGTTGTCCGCCGCCAGGGGAGTGACCATGGCCTCCAGGGATGAGAAGTGGAAGCCCACCCTGGACTGCAAGTTTAGGAATTCCTTGGTGATAAGAAAGTAGTTGCGCTCGGCGAGGTTGCTTTTCACCCCCGTGGCCAGGGCCGGGTTGGCCGTGGCCTGGAACATCACCGAGGCCATGCCCTTGGCGTCCAGGGGCGGCGGCCCCTGCCAGGGAATCTCCAGCAGGCCCTCCCAAAAGGCGTGGAAGGGCGCGCACAGGATGTCCTCGGGACGCACGTACTTGCCGCTCAGGGGGCGGCGCACCCCGTCGTCCAGGTCGATGATCCACCACTGCATGGGCGCGTGATAGTAGAGCTGGCGGGCGGCGTTCAGGGGAAAGTGCTCCTGGGCCGCATGGGAGAACATCTCCTCCACCGCCTTTTGGTGGCAAAAGCGGGTGAGGTCGTGCAGGGTGCGGCAGGCCTCGGGGGTGAAGCTCGGGTCCTCGGGGTCCAGCAGGTTCAGCGGGGCCGCCTGGGCGATGACCTGGGCCAGGGCCCGGCGCACCGGGGTGTCGGGCAGGCCCTTGGCCATGGCCGGGCGTCCGGGCAGGGGCAGACGCCCGGCGTACACCGCCCGGCCGCCCGCGTCCACCGTGACCTCCCGCCCCGGAGCCAGCTCCCGGCCCCCCGGCCCCACCCCCAACAGGGCGGGCACCCCGAACTCCCGGGCCACGCTGGCCAGATGGCCGGCCGCTCCGCCCTTGACCCCCACCAAAGCAGCCGCCCGGCCCAGCAAGGGGGCCCAGCGGGGCAAAGGCTGCTCCACGGCCAGCACCTCGCCCTCCTCAAACGCCACCGCGTCGCCGCCGGTCTGCACCCAGCGCACCTTGCCTGACGCCGCGCCGGGGCTGGCGGTGACGCCGCCCCGCAAGATCAACTTTTCCTCGGCCCCGCTGACCAGGGCGCCTTGATCCTCCGCCCTGCCCGAGGGCAAGGGGCGGCATTGCAGGATGTACAGCTTGCCCCCTTGGTCCAGGGCCCACTCCACGTCCTGGGGCCCGTGGAAGTGCTCTTGCAGCTTCAGGGCCGCCCGGGCCAGCTCCAGGGCCTGGGACCGGCTCAGGCTGGGCTCCTGCCTGAGCTCCGGACCCACCAGGGTGGGCAGCACCCCTTCCACCGGGTCGCACACGTAGCGCCGTTCCTTGGCCGCCACCTGGGAATCGGCCAGGCGAGGCGGCGGGCCGGGGCTCACCCGGAACTGGTCGCAGTCCCAGGTGCCGTCCACCACCGCCTTGGGCAGGCCCCAGCAGGAGCTGATGAGCACCCCCGGAGCCCCCGGGTCCAGGGGGTCGGCGGTGTAGGCCACCCCCCCGGCCCGGGCCGGGATCATGGCCAGGCAGCCCACGGCCATGGCCGCGTCCTCGTCCCTGAGGCCCATGTGGCGGCGGTAGCTCACCGCCGGGGGGCTGTACAGGCTGGCGATCACCCCGAGGTAGGCCTCGTCCCAGCGGGAGGGCTCCACGTTGAGCTCGCTGGTGAACTGCCCGGCAAAGGAGGCTCCCGGCGCGTCCTCGCCCTGGGCGCTGGAGCGCAGGGCCAGGCGCAGGGGCTCCAGCCCGGCCGGAGCCAGGGCGGCCAGGCCCTCCTGAACCGCCTGGGCCAGCTCGGGAGGTATCTCGGCTCGCATGAACAGGCCCTGAATCTGGGAGCAGGTGGCCAGCAGGCTGTCCATGCGCTCCAGGTCGGCGATCTGCAACAGCCGGGCGATCTCCTCGGTCAGGCCATTGTGCTTCACCACCAGGGCGTAGGCCCGGGTGGTGATGACCAGCCCCGGCGGCACGGCCAGGCCCAGCTCGGCGGCTACCCGGCCCAGCACCGCCATCTTGGGGCCGGAGAGAGCCTCGCCGCCGGAGGCCGCCCGCTCCAGGGGAAGCACCAGGGGGCCCTCGGTGGGCGCGGGCGCGGAGCCCAGGGCTGCCTCCACCGAGGCTTGCACCGCCTTGAAACTCTCGCGCAGGCCGGGATAGCGGTCCGGGGCCAGGGCCTCCAGGTTCTGGATCATGCGGAAGACGTTGACCGCCGTGGCCGTGACCCGGCCCCGCACAAAGGCCATGGTGGGGCTGTAGTCCCCGGCCTGGGCCTGCTCCAGCTCGGCCAGGGCCTCCAGGGCCCGTTGGTTGGCGGAGAGAAGATCGCGGAAGCAGCGGTAGCGGGCCGCGAACTCGGCCCGCAGGCGCTCCACCTCCTCGGTGCCCGGCGGCTGGGGCCCTTGGGCGAAGAGGCGGCGAAAGTGCTCAACCAGATTCACGGGGTCACCGGCGCGGCCTCAGCCCTGTTTGGGCGGCGGGGAGCCGGCCAGATCGCCGACCACCTTGCGCCGGTCAAAAGCCTCCATGATGCGTTCGATGAGCTCGTCGAGCTTCACCGGCTTGATGAGATAGTCGAAGGCCTCCAGGGCCAGGCCCTCCACCCCGGACTCCACCGAGGCGTGGCCGGTCAGGAGAATCACCTCCACCTCGGGGTAAAGCTGTTTGATATGGCGCAGGGCCTCGATGCCGTTCATGCCCGGCATCTTCACGTCCAAGACCACCACGTCGGCCTTGTGCACCTTGAGGTGCTCCAGGGCGGCCTCGCCGCTGGTCACTCCCGCGGCGTCCACCGAGCGCCGTTGCAGGCGCCGCACCAGGGACTCCAGAAAGTCCCTCTCGTCGTCCACCACCAATACCTTGAATGGGCTCATGTCTCTCTCCGCTCCCATGGTTCACGGCGTGTCGGGCGGCGAATTGGGCAGGCGCACCACGAAGGTGGCCCCCTGCCCCGGATGGTTCTCCAACTCCAGAGAGCCGCCCAGGCGCTGCGTTATGGAGTGGCTGATGGAAAGCCCCAGGCCGGTCCCCTGGCCGGGATCCTTGGTGGTGAAGAAAGGATCGAAGATGCGGCCGGCAAGATCGGCCGGCACTCCGGGACCGCTGTCGCTTACCTTTATCGTCAGCCAGGCCCCGTCGGCCCGGCTGCTCACCCTAACCCGTCCCCCCTGGCCCACCGCGTCCAGAGCGTTGTCCATGAGGTTCAGGAATACCTGCTGCAACTGGGCCCGGTCGCTCTTGATCAACGGCAGGTTGGGGCTGAGGTCCAGCTGCACCTTGATGTTGTTGAACAGGGCCTCCTTCTCGATAAAGGAGTAGGACTCGCGCAGGACGTCGTTGATGTCGATGCCCTCCAAATGGGGCTCCATGCGCCGGGCGAACTTGAGCATGCGGTGGGTGACCCCCCTGGCCCGCTCCACTTGGTTCTGGATGCGCTCCAGGTTTTCCCCCACCACCTCGCCCTCTTCCAGCTTGGCCAGCTCGCTGGGCACCAATATGTCCTGCACCTCCCCGGCCAGCTCGCTCATGGCGGCCAGGGGGTTGTTGATCTCGTGGGCCACCCCGGCGGCCATGCGCCCCAGGGAGACCAGGCGGGCCGAGTGGGCCAGTTGGGCGTCGATGGCCGCCCGCTCCTCGTCGTTGCGCTGGAGCTGACGGATGAACAGGCGCACCAGGATGAACACCGCCACCACCACGAACAGGCTGGCCAGGGCCAGCACGGCCAGTTCCACGTTGCGGGCCAGGTTAAGCGGCCCCAGGATCTCCTTGGGGTCCTGGTCGATGACCAACAGCCACTTGCCGCCGCATATCCAGGAGAAGGCGGTGAGAACCTGACGGCCGTCGGCGGTGGTGCGCTCCACCACCGAGCTGCCCGGAGCCACCGAGCCCAGGTCCACCGGGGCGGGGTCCAGGACCTTGCCGCCCAGGCGCGAGGGCGTCTGCAAGCGTCCCTGGCGGTCCAGGATGTAGGCGTCGCCGGACTTGCCCACCTGGGCGGTGCGCACCAGGCGGTTGAACACGTCCGAATCGATGGTGGCCCTGAGCACCCAGCTGTCGGAGCCGTTCTCGTGCTTCACCGCGATGACGAAGTGGGGCACCTGGCGATAGCCCAGGAACACGTCGCTGGTGTAGACCCCCTTTTGCATGGCCTGCTGGAACCAGGGGGCGTCCAGGTATTTCTGCTCCTTGAGCAGGTAGGGCCCCACGTAAGCCCGGTGGCGGCCGTCCTTGTCGATGATGCCCAGGTCCACGAAGCTCCAGGAGCGGCGGTTCATTATGGACAGCAGGTTGGCCAGCTCGCTCTCGTTGCTCAGCTGGGTGAGGCGCGCCCCATGGGCCAGCACCTCCAACAGGGCGGTGCGCTCGGCCAGGAAAAGCTCGATGGCCGAGGCCCGGTTGAGCGCCCGGATGCGCAGTTCCTCTTTGAGAGCCTGGGTGTTGGCGTAGTTGTAGTAGTAGTACAGGCTGAGCCCCAGGCCATTAAGGGGCAACAGAGCCACCAGCAGGGCCACGATGGTCATGCGGCGCGCGAGATTGGCATAGGGACGGGTCATTGCGGCTCCCCCTCCCCCCCGTTGGCTGCCAAGTTGTAGTTTTTGGCGGCATAGGCCTGGGCCAGCCAATCGACCATGGGCCTGCCGCTCATGAGCATGTCCATCTGCCGGGTGAACAGGATAAGCCGCCCCAACTCCTCAAGCAGTCCCAGCACCATCTCGGCGGGATACTTCTTGATGAAAGCGCTCACTTGATCGCCGGTGCGCTCCACGGAAAAGCCCATGTCCGTGAGCAGGCGCTCGATGAGCTCGGCCCGAAGCTGGCGGCGGTCCTCGGTGGCCGCCCCGCCGTGGAAACGGAAGCTGATGTAATTGTCGTTCTGCTGGTTGCCGCAGAAGCTGTCCAGGGCGGTGAAGTGGTAGCCCACCCGGCAGTTGAAATTCAGATACTCGGCGCTGACGATGGCATAGGCCCGCTGGCCCATGTCGCGCACCTGGCCGTCCTTGGGAGGGGTCAAGAGCGAGGCGCTGAACACCGAGGCCAGGCCCTTGAGGCTCACCGGGCGGGGCCGGTTCCAGTCCACCGCCGGGTCCATAAGGCCCTTGAGCAAGGCCGCCCCGGGAATGGAGATGACCTGCTCCGGCTTCAGGGCCGTCCCCGCGCCGGGGGCCAGGCCGTCGCCCAGGTCGATGAACCACAGCTCAAAGGGCAGCACCGCCTCCAGGCGCAGGGCCCCTCCGCCGGGGTCGCGCCCCACCTCGTCGCCCAGGCGGAACATCTCCTTGAACGACATCTCGTGCACGTAGCGGATGATGTCGTGGAAGCTGGCGCAGCGGGCTGGGATGAAGCGCGGCGAGTGGGGGTCGGTGAGGTTGAGCTTGGTGATCAGCCCGGCGGCCTGGTGCCAGTAGGGGGCCGGGACCGAGCGGGGGCGGCACAGGGCGGTGGAGGGCTCGGGGCCGGTCAGCTCGGCCACCCGGCCGGGGTAGACCCGGCGGCCTCCGGCGTCCACGGTTATCTCCTGGCCGTTGCTTATGAGCTTGGTGGCCTCGCCGATGCCCACCAGGGCGGGCACCCCCATTTCCCGGGCCAGGGAGGCCAAATGTCCGGCGACCCCGCCCACGTCGGTGACCAGGGCCGCCGCCCGGGGCAGGGCCGCGGCCAGGGCCGGGGAGGAACTCCTGGCCACCAAGACCCCGCCGTCGGGAAAACTCTTGAGCTCCGAATCCCGGCCCACCACAAAGGCCGGCCCGGCCCCGGCTCCCGGCCGGGCGGTCTGCCCGCCGGCCAGCAGGGGCTCCACCTCGGGCGTGGCGGCCTCGCCGCAGCGGGCGGCCAATACCTGCAGGGGCCGCGACTGGAGGATCACCAGGCGGCCGTGGCCGGTAAGGGCCCACTCCACGTCCTGGGGACAGGCGAAGCGCTCCTCCAACTCCAGGCCCAGGCGGGCCAGCTCCAGGGCCTGGCCCTCGCTGAGCGGCGGCTCTTCCCGCCCCGCCGCGTCCAGGCTACTCTTGCTCAGGCCCTCGGCCCCCAGGCCCAGGCTCTCGCCCTGGCCGCCGGGGGCGAAGTCCAACAGCAGCGGGGGATGCCTGCGCTCCAGGCGGTAGAGGTCCGGGTCCACCGAGCCATCCACCAGGCTTTGGCCCAGGCCGCGCACCGCGCTGATCAGAAGCGGCCCCTTGCCCCCGCCCAGGGGATCGGTGGTGTACATCACCCCGCTGGCCTTGGGCTCCACCATGGCCTGCACCAAGACCGCCATCTCGGCGTCCTGGTCCAGCAGGCCCCGGCGGCGGCGGTAGACCACCGCCTCGGGGGCGTACAGGGCGGCCACCACCGACCGGTAGGCCGAGGCCGCCTGGTCGGGCGGCACCCCCAACAGGCTGCGGTAGAGCCCGGCAAAGGAGCTTTGGGTGTCCTCGCCCACCGCGCTGGAGCGCAGGGAGATGAGCCCCCTGGCCCCCAACTGGGCCAGGCGCTTGCCCGCCTCGCCCAGCTCTTTTTCCAGCTCCGGCGGCAATGGCGCGTCCAAGATTTTCTGTTGCAGCAGGCGGCTGAAGTCCTCCACCTCGCTCAGTGAGGAGCCCTCCAGGATCATCACCGCCTGACGCAGCTGGCCTCCCAGGCCGCTGAACTCCATGAAGCGGCGGAAGGCCTCGGTGGTGACCACAAAGCCCTCGGGCACCGGCAGCCCGGCCCGGGAAAGCTCGGCCAGGTTGGCGGCCTTGCTGCCCGCCAGATGGGCCTCGCCGGGCTCCAAGTCGTCCAGGGGCAACACCAACACTCCGGAACGCGAGCCGCCGCCCTCCTCCAAGATTTGGTCTATGTCCGCCCGGATGCGGTGGAAGGCCTCCTCAAGCAGGGGGTAGCGACCCGCGGAGATGTAGTTGAGGTGGCGGATCATCTTGTAGACCTTGGCGCTGGCCGCTATGTAGCGGCTGCGCAGGAAATCCAGCCCCACCTGGCCGCCCTCGGCCAGTTGCTGCTCGATCTCGGCGATAATGGCCAACACCTCGTTATTTGCCCGCAGCAAATACTTGAACTCACGAAACCTCAGCTTGAGGTCCTTGTGGGCTCGGCTGCCCCCGCCCCCATTGCCGTTGAGACCGAGGCGGTTCAAGATTTTGCCTAGGCGTTTGACCATTTCCCCTTGTTCCAGCTAACTAGGAGTCGCGCCGGGTTTGGTTGGGATCTTGCCCCAGCACGCCAAACATCTGCACCGGCCGCCAGGGCTGCCGGGCCGCCTCCTCGGAGGTGACCTTCACCTTGGGAGCCCACCGCCTAAAGGCCCAGCGGGTGCCCAGGATGGTCAGGATCACCGGCGGCAGGAATACTTGCAAAAAGCGCCACAGCACCACCTCCATCTCAAAGTGGGCGTACCAGATGGCGAAGGTAAGCTCGCTCAAGAGCAGGATGTCCATTACCGCCAGTATGAGGCCTCGCCGAAAATCCATATCTGCTCCTTATGGCCCTTGGCTTGCACATTCTATTAAGGAGGCCTTCCCTGCCCCTCCCCCGGACCGAAGCCCCGGGGAGGGGCAGGGAAGTCCGAGGGTTTATTTTTTGCGCAGGTCCTGCTTGCTGACGTTCATGACCTTGATGGCCACGTTCTTGCCTTTTTCCACGAAAAAGGACACCCGTATGGTGTTGCCCACCTCCGGGGCCAGACCCACCTTGGCCTTGGAGATGTCAAAGAGGGCTTTGTCGCCCTTCAGGGGGTTGAGCTTGGGCTGGTTGTTGGCCAGGACCAGGGTTTTGCCGCCGTCCTGGATGGCCAGGCAATCACCCTGGTAGACATGGGACTCGTCGGCCTTGTTGAGGCAGCCGATGCTCAGAGCCAGGGCCGCGAGCATGATGCCGAGCAGTAGTATTTTTTTCATCATATGCCTCCCTGACCCTAGACCTTGGCCCCAGCCGAGGCCGCCTTCTTTTCGCGCAGCTCGTTGGCCGCACCCCGGAACATGATGACCATGATGTAGGCGCAGATGACGCTGATGGCCCCCAGGATGATAATCGTGGCCGCGGCGTTGATGCCGTACTGCTTAAAGATGATGGAGACCATGCAGGCCAGCACCGCGCAGCCGAACATCAGCCGGATGCCGTAGCCCTGGGCGTACTTGGTGGCCACGGTGCCGATCTGGGCGCCGATGGCCGCGCCGCAGAGCATCACGAACACGGCGACCAACTCGATGCGGCCCTTGAGGCTGTAGGTGAAGGCGCCGTACAGTCCGGAGATCATCACCTCGAACAGGTCGGTGCCCACGGCCACGTGGGTGGGGGCGCCGATGAAGTAGATGAGGGCGGGCATGCGCAACACTCCGCCGCCCACACCCAGGAAGCCGGCCAACATACCGGTGATGAAGCTGATAGTGATGGGCAGCCAGATGGAGCAGTGGATGTTGGCGACCCGGAAGTGCATCATGGGCGGGATCTTGATCTTGTGCAGGGTCGGCGCCCAGTTTACCCCGCCGGTGGCTCCCGTGTGGCTGGGATCGTCGCTCTTGTTGCGGTTTTTCACCGCCTTAAAGTAATCATAGAACACCATCAGGGAGATGAGCCCCAAAAAGATCACGTAGACCCAGCGCACCACCGGGCCCACCCGGCCTATGCGCTCCAAGGCCATGATGAGTTGGGCGCCCACCTCGATTCCGGCCATGGTGCCGATGAGCATGATGAAACCCAGCCGGTAGTCCACGTTGCCGAATTTGCTGTGGCGCATGGTGGAGATCATCGACTTGCCCGCGATGTGGGCGATGTCGGTGCCGATGGCGAAGGCCATGGGAAACCCCAAGATGTTCAGGCCGGGGGTGACCATCCAGGCCCCTCCCATGCCGAAAAAGCCGCCGATAACACCCACCGCGAAGCCGATCAACACCAGGCCGGGCCAGAAGATATCCACCCCCGCGATGGGCATGTGCATGAATAGCCAATCCATTGTAATAGCTCCTTATTCGCGGGTTGCCTAGTGTTCCACGTGGCCGGCGCTTTTACCCAGGTCCAGGCCCACGTGGCTCATGATCAGGTCCATGAGCAGGCCCAGGCACACACCCAGCAGCGAGGTGAGTACCACCGCCCAGGTGGCGAAGATCCACATGTTCTGGTTGTAAAGCGTGGCTAAGTAAAAATTGAATCCACTCAGGCCCCGCGTGTCGGCCACCACCACCAGTTCGGTGGCTGCGCCTCCCCCAGCCCAGGCCCACATGGGCAACAGGCTCAACAGGGCGGTGACCAGACTCCCCACCGCGAGTTTCCTAACCATATCCCTTCTCCCTCACTAAGTTTTTGCCCTTTAGTCCGCTTTGGCCCCGCCGGACCCCGTGGGCCGGGCAGAACTTTTTGCTCATGGCTAACAGTTAAAGCCAGGCGAGGGATTGGGGTAAATGAGGTGGACACCTCATAGAGGGCGCTGTTAGGCACTAAAAGTGAGGGGGGAAATACCCTGCCTATAGGGTGAAGATACCGCCCGCCAGGGGGGCTCCTCCCAGTCCGGAGGGCGGCCTGGAATGGAGTCCAGGCAATAAACCCATTTAATTTATACTAGTTAACTACTATTAGCGCCGCGGCGGGAAATTGCGGCATGGAATTGTTGGGTTTCGGGCTTGCGCCCTCTACGCCAACCTACACGATTAGGGTCCTCAACCCTGCCACCCCACGCAGCGGCACAGGTAGCCAGCGTCAGCCAAGGCGCATCGGGACGAGTTCTTTAGTCTTAGCGGTTAAAGAAGAGCCTCGGCGGCACAGTCAGGGGGCGGCAGGCAAGGCGCCGACGAGCGACAAACGGAGCTGTAGCCAGGCTTACAGCGAGTTTGGAGCGATGTCGGCAACGCAGCATCCCGCCGTCTGGCTGTGCCGCGTCAACGCCCCCAGGTGTCGGGGTCGACTAAGCCGGTAGCCAGGGCATACTTGACCAGGCCGATGACGTCGCGGCGGCCCAACTTGGACATGATCTTGGCGCGGTGGTTGTCCACCGTCTTGGGGCTGAGGAAGAGCTTCTCGGCGATCTGCTTGTTGGAGAAGCCCTCCACCACCAGGGAGAGAATCTGGCGTTCGCGGTCGGTAAGGGACTCGCCGCCACCGCCGCCGCCGGGCGGCTCGGTCGCGGAAGGCATCTTGACGAACTCGTCCACGATGTGCCCGGCCACCGGGGAGTCCAGGTAGCTGTCTCCGTCCAGCACCGCCTGCACTGCGTCCAGGAGCTTTTCCCCTGCCGAGTCCTTGAGCACGTAGCCCCGGGCCCCGGCCTTGAGCGCCTCCATGATGAAGGTCTTGCGCGAGTGAACGCTCAGTATCACCACCCGGATATCGGGGAACTCCTTGGTGAGCTCCCTGGTCATGTCGATGCCGTTCATCTCGGGCATGGTGATGTCGGTGACGACCACGTCCGGCTTGAGCTTGCTGATCAGGGCCAGGCCCTCCAGGCCGTTGGCCGCCTCGCCCACCACCTCCAGGGCGGGGTTGGACGCCAACACCTGTTTGATGCCCTCGCGCACGATGCCGTGATCGTCGCAAATCACCACGCTATGCTTTTGGCTCATGCCTGACCTCCGGAGTGCACCTCGGCCACCAAAACGGTGCCCTGGGTGGAGGTCTTTATGGTAAGCCGACCGCCCACCAGGTTCAAGCGCTCATGCATGCCCAAAAGCCCCAAACGGCTGCCTCCTCCCTGTTCCAATATCTGCTCCACGTCGAATCCCCGCCCGAAGTCGCGCACCTCGGCCCGGATCAGGCCGTCGCGGGCGCTCAGGCTCACCTCGGCCTTGGTGCTCTGGGAGTGCTTGATGACGTTGGTCAAGGCCTCCTGCACGAAGCGGAACAGGGTGGTCTTCACCGCCGGGCCCAGGACCCGGTCGTCGATCTTTTCCAGATGGGTGGTAATGGACAGCACCCCGTCCTCGGACAGGCTCTCGCACAGGTCGGTAAGGGCGGCGGTGAGGCCGAAGTTGTCCAAAATGGCCGGGCGCAGGCGATAGGCCAAAGAACGGCTGCGGTCCATCACCTCCTGGGTCAGGCGGATGAGCCGGTCCAGGTCGGGCCGCACCTCCTCGTGGTTGCGGGCCAGGGTTTGCAGGCCGATCTTCAGCGCCGAGAGCAACTGGCCCATCTCGTCGTGCAGGTCCAGGGCCAGGCGCTTGCGCTCCTCCTCCTGGGCGTTGATGAGCTGGCCGGAGAGCTCGCGCACCCGGCGCTCGGCCAGCACCTGCTGGGTGACGTCGCGAGCCACCCCCCTCCGGCCCAGGCTGCGGCCCCGGGCGTCGCTGAGCCCCCGGGAGTGAAGGGAAAGCCAGCGCACCCGGCCGTCGGCGGTCTGGTGCCTGAGCTCCAAGATGCTCATGGGCTCGTCCTGTTCGGTGCGGGCCTTTTGCTGGTCGTACTTGGGCCGGTCTTGGGGCAGCACGAACTCCCGCTGGGTGCGCCCCAGCATCTCGCCCGGCTGGTAGCCCAAGACCCCCTCCACCGCCCGGCTGACAAAGGTGTAGCGCCCGTCCTGGTCCAGCTCGAACACCACGTCGGGCAGGTCCTGCACCAGGCTGAGGTAACGCTGGGTGGAGACCTCCAGGTCGGCGGTGCGCTCGGCCACCAGGGCCTCCAGGTGGCGGGCCTCGCCCTTGATGCTCACCAGGCGGCGCTCCTGGGCCCGGTAGCGGGTGAACAACAGGCCGCCCAGGAAGATCAGGCAGCACAACAGCAGGGCCAGGAACAGGAAAATGCTGCGGAACATGGCCCGGTTGGGGGCCATGGCCGTCTGGTAGTCGTGCATGACCACCACGCTCCAGCCCGAGGCGGCCACCGAGGCCACCGCCGCGAAGACCCGCTCGCCGCTGCCGGGCAGGCTGGCCACCCCGGCCCAGTGGCGCTGCTTGGGGTTCAGATGCCGCCGCACCTGGGAGGCCATGTCCTCCAGGGCCCCGGCGGGCAGCTCGGCCTTGGCCAGACCGGCGGCCACCACCCGTCCCTCCTGGTCGAACAGGAAGTAGGTGCGCCCCGGCCGGGCGGCCAACTGGCTGAAGAAGTTTTTCCAGAAGGCGGGAGGCTGGGTCACCCCCAGGTAGGCGTAGGTCTTGCCGTCGATGCCGATCACCGGCACCGAGAGCACCAGGCAAGGCCCCACCGGGCCGCAACGCCCCGGCTCCAGGCCAGACACCCAGGGCGCGGGGGGCAGCACCCCCACCGGGGGCAGCTTCACTTCCCCGCCCACCGCGGGCACTCGGGCAATGTACAGGCCCTCGGGGTTCACCAAAAAGGCCGAGTTGGTCTGGGAGCCCATGGCCAGGACCGGCTGCAGGAAGGAGGACAGAGCCGCAAGGTCATTGCCGGCCAGGGCCCGGCGCAGGCGGTCCCGGGAGGCGATGACCCCCAGCAGGTTGAGCAGGCCGTCCTGCTGTTCGGATATGAAGCGCGAGGCGGTCTCGGCCTGGACCAGGCTGGCCTCCAGGTTTTCGCCCATGGCCTGGTCCCGGATGGTCCCGAACACGGCCAGGGAATATACCGCGCCCAGCAGGATCACCGCCAGCAGGGCGCCGTAGCCCACCCACTGGCTGCGCCGCGCCGCGCCTCCGGAACCTTTATTGCCTGACAAAACGCCACCTCCCGCGCGGGGCCGGTGACGATTCGCCCCGCGCCGCCCCAATATATAACGAGGCGGCCCCCAACCCCAAGCTTATTGCTGGGGGCCGGGGAACGGCTCAGGCGCTTGGGCTCGCGCCCAACTTTTTGCGGTACAGGGCGTAGTAGGCCACCGGCACCACCAGCAGGCTGAATGCGGTGGAGGCGGCCAGGCCGAAGATGAGGGCCCAGGCCAGGCCCGAGAAGATGGGGTCCAGGGTGATGGGCCAGGCCCCCAGGGCGGTGGTGGCGGCGGTGAGCACGATGGGCCTGAAGCGCACCGCCCCGCTGGCCAGGACGGCCTCCTGGAAGGAGAGCCCCTCGTCAAGCTGGTTGTGCACGAACTCGATCAGGACCACCGAGTTGCGGATGACGATGCCGCCCAGGGCGATCATGCCGATCATGCTGGTGGCGGTGAAGAAGATGGGGTTGGGCAGGCCGGCCACCTGGCCCGCGCCCACCAGGTTCAAGAGCCAGAAGCCGGGCATGATGCCCAGCAGGGTGAGCGGTATGGCCACCATGAGCAGCGGGGGCACCAAGAAGCTGCCGGTCTGCACCACCAGCAGGATGAAGATGCCCACCAGGGCCGCGCCGAAGGCCAGGCCCAGGTCGCGGAACACCCTGAGAGTGATATGCCACTCGCCCTCGCCGTCCCAGGACACCTCCACCCCGGACGGCAGTTTCTGCTCGGCCAGCCTGGCCTCCATGTCCAGTATGGCCGTGGCCGGGGAGCGCCCGGCCAGCTCGGAGTAGACCATCACCACGGGACGCAGGTCCTTGTGCATCACCGGCTGCTCACTGTCCATCTGCTGGAAACGGCCCAACTCGCCCAGGGGCACGCTGCCTCCCTGGGCCGTGGCCAGGGGAAGCTGGCTCAGCTCCTCCAGGCTGGAGCGGGCCAGGCGGGGCAGGACGAGATGCACCGGCAGGGGCTGGCGCTCGTGGGCCAGGTGCACCGCCGCGGGCTGGGCCCCGCCCAGGGCCAGGCGCAGGGTCTGGATAATGCGCCCGGTGCTCACCCCGTGCAGGCCCGCCTTTTCCTTATCCACCACGAAGTCCCAGCGGGGCCGCACCGCCTCGCTGGAGTCGTCGATGTCCACCACCAACTCCTCGGCCCCCATCACCTTGCGCACCAGCGCCGCCCCCTTGATCAGGTCGGCGTAGGGGGTGCCGGGGCGGCCGTAGACCTCGGCCACCACCGTGGCCAACACCGGCGGGCCCGGCGGCAGCTCCACCAGCTTGAGGTTCACCCCGTGGCGCTTGGCCAGGTCCGTTAGGTCCCGGCGCAGGCGCAGCATGATCTCGTGGCTCTGCTGCTCGCGCTTCTCCTTGGGCACCAGGTTCACCCGGATGTCGGCCACGTTGCCCCCGCGCCGCAGGTAGTAGTGGCGCACCATGCCGTTGAAGTCCATGGGCGAGGCCGAGCCCACCGTGGAGGTGAAGTCCACCACCTCGGGCACCCCGGCCAGGTAGTCCTCGAAGGCCCTGACCGCCCGGTCGGTGGACTCCAGGGTGGTGCCCTCGGGCAAATCCAGCACCAGCTGGAACTCGTTCTTGTTGTCAAAGGGCAGCATCTTCACCGGCACCAGGCGCAGGGCCACCAGGGACACCGAGACGATCAGCGCCGCCACGATGGCCAGGGCCATAGCCCAGCGCAATGAGCGGTGCTCCAGGAAGGGGCGCACCACCGCCCCGTAGGAGCGCCGCAGAAGCGGGGAGGTCGTCTCTTTGGGCGGCTTGGGCTCATCCCCGGCCTGGCCCTTGCCGGGGGCCAGGCGCTTCAGCAGCCTGTAGCTCAACCAGGGCACCACGGTGAGGGCCCACAGGGTGCTGAAGGTCACGGTGAGCGGCACGTTGGCGGCCATGGGGGCCATGTAGGGGCCCATCATGCCGGTGATGAAAAACATGGGCGCGAAGCTGACGATGATGGCCAGGGTGGACATGATCACCGGGGGCATCACCTCGTTGACCGCCACCAGGGTGGCGTCCAGGGCGTTGCGCTTGCCCATGCGGATGTGGCGCTGGATGTTGTCCACGTTGGTGATGGGGTCGTCCACCACCAGGCCCAGGGAAAGGATCAGGGCGAACATGGTCACCCGGTTGATGGTGTAGCCGAACAGGTAGTTGACGAACAGGGCCATGGCAAAGGACAGGGGCACCGCGATGGCCACGATGAGCGCCTCGCGCCAGCCCAGGGTGAAGGCCAAAAGGGCCACCACGGTGAGCACCGCGAAGAACAGCGAGTTCATCAGCTCGTCGCTCTTGGTCTGGGCGGTTCGGCCATAGTTGCGGGTCACGGTGAGCTCCACCCCGGCGGGCAGTATCCTGCCCTTGATCCCTTCGGCCCGCTCCAGGATCTCCTGGGCCACGCTCACCGCGTTGGTGCCCCGCTTCTTGGCCAGGGCGATGGTCACCGCGTTTTCAGGCGGCTGGTCCGCGGGCAGCCCCTGGTCCTTGAGCCAAAGCCGCCCGAAGCCAAGGCGGCTGTAGGCCTCGGGCTCGGCCGGGCCGTCGATGATCTTGGCCACGTCGCGCAGGTACACCGGGCGTCCCTGGTGCACCCCCACCACCAGCTCCCCCACCTGGCGGGTGCTGGTGAGGAAGGAGTCGCTGGTGAGCTCGTAGTTGCGCCCCGCCTGGTCGAAGCTGCCGGCCAGGGCGGCGGCGTCGGCCCCGCCCAGGGCCTGTTGCACCGCCAGGGCGGTGAGCCCGTGGGCGGACAGGGACTGGGGCAACAGCTCCACCCGAAGCTGGCGGGGCCGCCCGCCCACGATGCCGGTGCGAGAGATGTCGGGCACCTGGGACAGGTAGAAGAGCATCTCCTCGGCCATGCGCCGCAGCTCGTAGTCGGAGTAGCGGGCCGAATGCAGGGCAAGGGTGACGATGGGTACGTCGTCGATCTCCACCGGCTTGACCACCCAGCCCTTGACCAGGGGGGGCACGGTGTCGATGTTCATGGCGATCTTGTTGTAGAGCTTGACCAGGGAGCGCTCCCGGTCCTGGCCCACGAAGAAGCGCACCGTGACCACGGCCTGGCCCCGGCGGGACAGGGAGTAGACGTGCTCCACCCCGTCGATCTGCCACAGCAGGCGCTCCAGGGGGGTGGTGACCAGGCGCTCCACCTCGGCGGCGGAGGCCCCCGGCGCGCTGACCATGACGTCGGCCAGGGGCACCACGATCTGGGGCTCTTCTTCGCGGGGAGTGAGCATCACCGCCGCCGCGCCCAGGGCCACGGCCAGGATCATCAGCAGGACCGAGAGATGCCCGGTGACGAACGGCCGCACCAGCCGGGCCATGAGGCCCAGGCGGGGTTGATCATTTTCTGGCAGGTTAACGGCCATGGCCCTCTGCCGGCATCAGCAGCTCCTCGCCGCCTTTCAGACCGGAAAGCACCTCCACCGTATCGCCCTGGCTGCGGCCGGTGGTGACCATGACCCGCTGCCAGACGCCGTCCTGCTTGATGGTGACCATCTCCAACTGGCCCACCATCTGGATGGCCTTGGCCGGGATCAAGACCGCCGGACGGCTGCCCACCGGGATGAGCAGGCGGCCGTACATTCCCGCGAACAGCTCGGGAGTGTGGGGCAGGTTCGCCTTTACCAAAAAACTGCGGGTGGCCGGGTCGGCCGAGGGCACGATCTGCTCCACCTTGGCGGTCAGTTGCTTATTCTGGGCGGGAAGCTCCACGGTTAGCTCCTGGCCCGGCCGCACCCGCCCCACCAGGCGCTCGGGCACCAGGGCCTCCAGGCGCAGGCCCCGGCCCGCCTCCATGAGCAGCAGGGGCCGTCCGGGCAGGGCCAGGTCTCCCGGCTCGGCCAGGCGCTTTAGCACCCTGCCCGCCACCGGGGCGCTCACCCTGGTGTAGCCCAGGGCCAGGGAGGCCTGCTCCACTTGGCGCTTGGCCTGGGCCTCCTGGGCCAGAGCCCGCTCCAGGCCCTCGGTGGCCTGCTCCATCTGGCGCTGGGTGGCCGCCTGACCTTCGAGTAAACGCTTTATCCTTTGGTGCTCCGAGTTGGCCCGCTGCACCACCGCCTTGGTTTCCACCAAGGCCTGGCGGGCCTGCTCCAGCCGGGCCTGGTACTCCCGGCCGTCCAGTACCACCAACACCTGGTTTTCCTTAACCATCTGGCCGGGCTCCGCCTTGAGCGACAGAATGCGCCCCGGCACCCGAGCCTCCACCCTGATTTCGCTAACCGGACGCAGGGTGCCCACGGCCTGGTAGTTCATGGCCAGTTCCACCCGCTTGGCCTTGACTATCTCTCCCTTGGGCGCGGCCTGGGTCTGGGCCGCCACCCGCCCCGGCGCGATCTTGCCGAAGTCCAAAAAGCCGCCGGTGTAGAGGATCAGGGCCACCAGGGCCAGGCAACCAGCCAAAACAGTAAGGAGTTTTATACTCTTAGCGCGCATGGCGAACTTCCTCCCGGCGGGCCCACAAGCCCAGGGAGCGGGCGATGTCGGCGGTGGCCTTGGCCTTGTCATAGCGGGCGGCGGCGGCCCTTTGGCGGGCCCTGGTAAGGTCCAACTCGGCTTCCAGATAGCGGGTGACCGTGGCCGCCCCGCCGTCGAACTGGCGCTGCACCAGGATCAGCGACTGATCAGCGCTGGCCAGGCTGGCCTGGCTCACCCGGCAGCGGGCCTGGGCGGCGGTAAGGTTCAAGTAAGCGCTTTTAACTTCCAGCTGCACCTGGCGGGTGGTCTTGCGGTCCGCGGCCAGCATGCGCTCCAGACCGGCGGCGGCGGCCCGCACCTGGGCGTCGGTGCTCAGGCCGGTGAACAGGTCCCAGTTAAGCACCAATCCAGCGACCCAATTGGTGTTTTCACTCTCGAACTGGCCTGGGGTGGAAGCGTCGAGGTACACCTTGCCCTGGGCGTCCAGGCTGGGCAGATAGCCCGCCCGCGCCTGGTCCACGGCCATGGCCGCCCGCTCCACCTGGCGGCGGGCCATTTTCAGCTCGGGCCGCAGATCCAGGGCCAGGGCCAGACCGTCGCGGTAGGCGGCCGGGGTCTTGGCCTGGGGCGCGTCGCCTTGCTCCAGGGCGAACTGGGAGTCCGGGTCGGCCCCCATGAGGTTGGCCAGGGCGGCCAGGGCCAGGCGGTGCTGGTTTTCGGCCCGCACCCGGTCCTCCTGGGCCTGGGCCAGGCGCACCTCCAGGGAAAGCACGTCCGCCTTGAGCACCCCACCCGCCTCGTAGCGCAGGCGCATGGAGCGCAGCTGGGCCTCCACCGTCTTTTGGCTCTGGGCAGCTATGTCCGCGAAATCACGGGCCGCCAGGCCGTTATAAAAGGCCTGGATCACCGAGGCCACCAGGGCGTTTTCCACGCTCTGGCGGTCCAGGCGGCTTATCTCCAGGCCGGTGGCGGCCATGCGGCGGCGCAAGAGGTCGCGCCCGCCCCGGTAGAGGTTCCACTGGGCCTGGAGCCCGGCCTCGAAGTTCTGGAAGGTGCCGGGCTGATTGAAGTTCACGTTGTTGCCCAGGTTGCGCTGGTCGATGGTGGAAAACAGGTAGGCGCTGGGCGCGTCGCCCCGCTGGTAGGCGCCCTGGGCCCGAAGCACCGGCCAGAAGGCGGCCAGGGCCTGGTCCACCAGGGCCTCGGACTGGCGGATGCGGGCCAGGGCCATGTCCTGGTCTGGGCTGTGGGCCAGGGCCAGGCCCACCGCCTGGCGCAGGCTGAGCCGGGCCGGCACCTTGGCCTCGGGCAGGGCGCCGGGCTTGTCCTTGGCGCCGGCCGTTGGCGCGGCGGCGCGCTGGGCCTTGATGGCCTCGTAGCTCTTGGGCTGGGACGCGGCGCAGCCCAGGGCCAAGGTCAGCGAGGCCGCCAGGGCGGCGGCCCACCAGGCGGCGGGGCGAATTTTGCGGGAGAGGCGAGAAAACATTGACCGCCTAACAATTATTGAAATATTAAGGAACAAGGGCATTCTCTATTGTGAGCAAATACTCGGCAGGTTTCAACAGAGGCTTGGCCTCCAGGGGGCGGAACCGGGCGATTCCCGCCTTATTTTCTTGTGTGGAATTCTGCTTTGGAGTAAGCTTCTTTGTCAATCAGTCAACTACTATAGCTTATATCGATGATGGTTAAAGCCAGGGGGCGTTCAAGAGCCAACAGCTTGAGAGTAAAAACCCCTGGTTTTTGTGCGCGTTCTCACAAAAGCCTTTCCGCTCCCGGGCCTGATGCGCGGCCCGTGGGGGGGCGAAAAGGATCAAACCAGCAACGAGGGAGACCGGCCAGATGATCATAGAAGCCTTGGCACTGGGTGGATTGGGATGCCTGGCGGCCATGGGTTTGGGCGTAGCGGCCAAGATGTTCTACGTGGAAGTAGACCCTCTGGTGGCCGCCATCGAGGAGGCTCTGCCCGGGGCCAACTGCGGAGGCTGCGGCTATGCCGGTTGCGCCACCGCCGCCGGGCAGATCGCCAGGGGCAACATGGCCCCCAACGGCTGCGTGGGCGGCGGTCCCTCGGTGGCCGTGGCCGTGGCCGCCATCCTGGGGGTCAGCGTCTCGGAGACCGAACCCCAAATCGCCCAGGTGGGCTGCCGCTATCCCCTGCAACGGGCCGACCTCAAGTACCGCTACAGCGGCGCGGCCGACTGCCGGGCGGCGATCCTGCTGGCGGGCGGCCCCAAGGAATGCCCGGTGGGCTGCATCGGCCTGGGATCGTGCGTACAGGCCTGCCCCTTCGACGCCCTGAGCATCGGCCCCGACGGCCTGCCGGTGGTGGACGAATACCGCTGCACCGGCTGCGGCACCTGCGAGCGCACCTGCCCGGTGGGCATCATGGGCCTCACCTCGGTGAGCAACCGCATCATGGACGAGATCACCGTGGAGGACTGCTCGGCCCCCTGCCAGCGCCGCTGTCCCGCAGGCATCGACATTCCCCAGCAGATCAAGCGCACCGCCCTGGGCGACTATGCGGGAGCCCTGGCGGTCATCAAGGAGCGCAACCCCCTGCCGCTCATCTGCGGGCGCATCTGCCCCCACCCCTGCGAGACCGAGTGCCGCCGCAACCTGGCCGACGAGGCGGTGGCCATCAACCCGCTCAAGCGCTTCGTGGCCGACCATGAGCGCGAAAGCGGCCAGCGGGTCATGCCCTACAAGGCCCCGGCCACCGGCAAGAAGGTGGCGGTCATCGGCGGCGGCGTGGAAGGCCTGTCCACCGCCTACTTCCTGGCCCGCCTGGGCCACAGCCCGGTCATCTACGAGTCCCGCGAGGATCTGGGCGGCCTGCTGCGCACCGCCATCCCGCCCGAGCGCCTGCCGCGCGAGGTGCTGGACTGGGAGATCGAGGGCATCCTGGCCATGGGCGTGGAGGCCAAGACCGGCCAGAGTTTGGGCCGGGACTTCGACCTGGGCTCCCTGTACGCCGAGGGCTTCGACATGGTGGTCTTGGCCACCGGCGGCTGGGACGCGGCGCTCATGCTGGGCGACCCCGCCCACATGAGGCCCGGCATGCCCGGCCTGGAGCTGTTGCTGCCCCTGATGCTCTCCTGGGCCCAAGGCCGAGAGGTTCAGTTGGGCTCGCGGGTGGTGCTGGTGGGCGGCGGCAAGCAGACCCTGGCCGCGGCCCGCGGCTGCCAAGAGCGCGGGGCCAAGGAAGTCACCATCCTCTGGCCCGCGGGCGAGGACGCCACCGGCGTGGCCCCCGCGGAGTTGGAAAAGGCCCGGGAAGAAGGCATCAAGATGCGCTTCAAGGCCACGGTCGTCAGCCTGGAGGGCACCGGTGGCCGTTTGAGCGGCCTCACCTACCGCCAGCCCGCCAACGGCCAGGCCGCCCGCCAGGAAACCCTGGCCGTGGACACGGTGGTGGCGGCCAGCGGGCGGGTGCCCGGCGCCATCTTCGTCCCCACCTCGCCCCGCGACGAGGAGGGCAAGCTCACCGGAGACGCCTGGCGCACGGTGATGCCCTACGCCCCGCCCAGCGGCGGCCAGGGCGGCCTGTTCCAGGCCGAGGAGGCCATCAGCGACTTCCGGGCGGCGGTGGAGGCCATCGGCGCCGGACGCCGGGCGGCGGCCTCGGTGAACCGGCTGCTGGACGGCGAGGAAGTGGCCCCGCCCGAGGGCATGCTGGCCAAGAACGCCCAGGTGCTCACCGTGAATCAGGTCTTCAACCTGCTCGACGCCCCCGGACGCCAGCCCATGCCCGTGGCCGACGAGCTGGCCCTGCTCAACGGCGCCGCCGAGGCCGAGCTGGGGCTGAGCGAAAAGGCGGCGCGGGAAGAGGCCAAGCGTTGCCTCAACTGCGGACTGATTTGCTACTACCGCACCAAGTATAACTAGCGGCCCCCCGCGCGGCCGAATCGACCGAGAGCGGATTAGAGACATGAAGCAAAAAATAATCGAACGCGCCAAAGAGCTTTTGACCAGCGGCGAAATCGGCGGTTTCCTGGCCCTCAAGCAGGAAGGCGTGCACATCGCGCCGCACCTGTTCACCGACCCCGCCGAGTTGGACATGCTCTCCCTGGGCGACGGCCAGGGCCTGGGCGACGCCCGCTACCCCCTGGTCAAGCTCCTTTACACCCTGGCCGAGCGCTTCCCCCAGGAGAAGTTCGGCATCATGGTGCGGGGCTGCGACGAGCGGGCCCTGAACCAACTCCTCAAGGAGGACCGCGCCTGCCCCATGACGGCCGGACGGGTGATCCCGGTGGGCTTCTCCTGCCCCGAGGAACTGGCCCAGGCCTGCGAGTGCGCCAAACCCTGGCCCGACGCCCTGGTGGCCGGGGAAAAGACCCAGGCCTTCCCCCCGCCCGAGGCGGACATGGCCGACCTCATGGCCGAGCTGCAGCAATGGTTCGGCGAGGCGGACCGTTGCCTCAAGTGCCTGGGCTGCAAGAACTCCTGCCCGGTGTGCGTGTGCCACGAGTGCACCCTGGAAGAGGAGGCCATGCTGCCCCAGCGCCAGCTGCCGCCCACGCCCAACTTCCTGTTCACCCGCGCGGTGCACATGGTGGACCGTTGCGTGTACTGCGGCCTGTGCGAGGCGGCCTGCCCGGCGGGCATACCCCTGAAGAAACTTTACCGCCTGGTGGCGCAGTTGGTGGGTCAGGGCATCCCCTTGGTGGGAGCCAGCCCCCGGCCCCAGCCCCAACCGGCGGCTCAGCTTTAAGCGACGCTTCTCCAGCCTGAGAGAGAGACGGGATCATGGATTATAAAAGCACCTTGTCCGTTTGCCCTTACTGCGGCTGCGGGTGCAGTTTTTATCTGGAGACCATCGACGGAAAACTGGTGGGCACCAAGCCCTCGGCCACCAGCCCGGTGAACAACGGCAAGCTGTGCGTCAAGGGCTGGAAGGTGCACGAGTTCGTGCAGAGCCCCCGGCGGCTCACCAACCCCCTGCTGCGCAAGAACGGCGAGTTGGTGGAGGTTTCCTGGGACGAGGCCCTGGACTACGTGGCCGACAAGCTAAAGAAGATCAAGGCCGAGCACGGTCCGGACTCCATCGCCTTTTTGGCCTCGGCCAAGATAACCAACGAGGACAACTACGTCCTGCAAAAGTTCGCCCGCGCGGCGGTCGGCACCAACAACGTCGACCACTGCGCACGTCTCTGACACAGCTCCACGGTGGCCGGTCTGGCCGCCGCCTTCGGTTCCGGCGCCATGACCAACTCCATCGAGGAGTTGGCCGGTGCTGACACCATCTTCGTCATCGGCTCCAACACCACCGCCGCCCACCCCCTGGTGGCCGACCGGCTCTACCGGGCCAAAAAGAACGGGGCCACCATCATCGTGGCCGACCCCCGCAAGATTCAGCTGGCCCTCACCGCCGACCTTTACGTGAGCCAGGCCCTGGGCTCGGACGCCGCCCTGATCAACGGCATCGCCCACATCATCATCAAGGAGGGCTGGCAAAACCAGCAGTTCATCGATGACAACACCGAGGGTTACGAGCAGTTCAAGGCCCTGGTGGAGGGCTATACCCCCGAGCGCACCACTGAGCTGACCGGCGTCTCCAAGGAAGACCTCTACTTCATCGCCGAGAAGTACGCCAAGGCCCCGGCCGGCTCCATCGTCTACTGCATGGGCATCACCCAGCACACCTCCGGCGTGGACAACGTGAAGAGCCTGGCCAACCTGGCCATGCTTACCGGCCAGATCGGCCGGGAGTCCACCGGGGTGAACCCCCTGCGCGGCCAGAACAACGTGCAGGGCGCCTGCGACATGGGCGGCCTGCCCGACGTGTATCCCGGCTACCAAAAGGTGGACGTGCCCGAGATTCAGGCCAAGTTCGCCAAGGCCTGGAACGCCGAGCTCAGCCCCAAGGCGGGGCTCAAGATCCCGGACATGCTCACCGGCCTGAACGACGGCTCGGTGAAGGCCCTGTTCGTGGTGGGCGAGAACCCCATGATGAGCGACCCGGACCAGCACCACGTGGAGCAAGCGCTCAAAAAGACCGAGCTCTTGGTTGTCCAGGACATCTTCGACCACCAGACCGCCCAGCTGGCCCACGTGGTCTTGCCCGGAGCCTCCTACGCCGAGAAAGACGGCACCTTCAGCAACACCGAACGCCGGGTGCAGCGCCTGCACAAGGCGGTGGAGCCGGTGGGTAACTCCAAGGCCGACTGGGAGATCACCCAGGAGATCAGCAACCGCTTCGGCTACCCCATGAACTACGCCTCCCCGGCCGAGATCATGGAGGAGATAGCCCAGGTGACCCCCCAGTACGGCGGCATCACCTACGAGCGCCTGGAGGGCGAGGGGCTCCTGTGGCCCTGCCCCAACCAGGACCACCCCGGCACCAAGTTCCTGCACGCCGGAGGCAAGTTCGCCCGGGGCAAGGGCCTGTTCCACGCCATCGAGTGGCGCGCCCCGGCCGAGGTGGTGGACGAGGAATACCCCCTGTGGCTCACCACCGGGCGGGCCCACGTGCACTATCACACCGGCACCATGACCCGCAATTCCCCCTCCCTGCACGCCCTGATGCCCGAAGGCTTCGCCGAGATCAACCCGGTGGAGGCTGAAAAGCTGGGAGTCGGCGAGGGCGAGATGCTCCAGCTCACCACCCGGCGCGGCACCATCCAGGCCAAGGCCATGATCACCGACCGGGTGCGGCCGGGCATGGTCTTCGTGCCCTTCCACTTCATGGAGGCCTGCGCCAACGTGCTCACCAACCCGGCCCTGGACCCGGTGTGCAAGATCCCCGAGTTCAAGGTCTGCGCGGTGAAGCTGGACAAGGCGGCTTAGATGAAGCGCTTGCTGGACCGCTGGTGGTGGTTGCTGGTGCTGGCCGCTCTGGCGGCCGGCTGGACCAGCGGGATATTGCCCCTGCCGGTTTGAGTGTCCAGCCTCTGCGGGGTGCCGGGCGCGAACCCCTGAGACGGCCAAGTGAATAAAAAGACCCCGGCCGGAGCCTAAGCTCCGACCGGGGTTTTTCATGCTCGCTCCCGGGGCGGATCGCCCCGAAGGCTTTTGCTTACTTCTTCTTCTTCTTCAGCTCGGCCAGCAGGCCCTCCAGGTAAACCTGACGCTCCTTGAACATCTTGATAACCTGGTCGCGGGTCATGACCTTCTCGGGGCTTCCCGAGGCCTTCATCTTGGCCTTGACCTTCTTGTCGTTGAACATCTTGGGGAAGACCTCGGACAGCTTGGCGATCACCGCCGGAGACGCGCCCTTGGGCAGCACCACGCCGCGGTAGTTCACGCTGGAGTTGTCCACGTTGACGCCCTCTTCCTTGAAGGTGGGCACCTTGGGCAGGAACTCGTGACGCTCCAGGTCGGCGATAGCCAGAATCTTCAGCCGATCCTGGTTGCGGTAGGCGTCGGACAGGTTGTTGAAGCCCGCCTTCACCTTGCCCGAAATGACCGACTGCATGGCCGGCACGCCGCCCTTTTCGGGGATGTAGGTCAGCTTGATGCCCGCGGCCTTCATCAGCTGCAAGGCGGCGATGTGGTGGCCCACGTACATGCCCGCGCCGGAAACGGTGATCTTGCCGGGGTTCTTCTTGGCGTAGGCCACGAAATCCTTGACGTTGTTGAAGGGGCTGTCCTTGGGCACGATGAGCACCGCGGGGTCGGCGCCCCAGTTGCCCACCGGCTCAAAGGTGTTGATGTCATACTTGGTGGGGTAAACGATGCTCTGGGCGATGAAGTGGGGCACGTTGTATGAGGCCAGGGTGTAGCCGTCCTTGGAGCCCTTTTGGACGAACCAGTTCCAGCCCACCTGGCCGCCCGCGCCGGGCTTGTTGATGATCACGATGGGCTGGCCCAGATATTTGGCATCGCCGGCCATCATGGTTACCAGACGGGCCTGGAAGTCGGTTGCCCCGCCCGGCGAGTAGGTTACGATCATGCTGACCGGCTTGTCCGGATAATCCTCGGCCATGGCCGCGACGGAGCAAGCCAGCAGCATGGTGACCGCCAAGGCCACTGCTGCGAAACGGGTGAACAATTTCTTACCCTTCATACTTATCCTCCTGGAGAATTTGGTTGTGGCCGCCGGGCTCGTACGCTGCCCATGCGGCGGCCCAAAACTACCTCTCTCCTACCTCCCAGCCGGCCCGTCAGATCAACAGGCCACGCGGGGTTTGCACCTCCAACAGTACGCTGAACAACACGAAAAGAATCGCCGTGAAAATTACCGAGCCCAGCAACCAGGTGATGGTCTGCTTGACGGTGAGGCGCTTGAATCCCATGATGCACACCACCGCCATGAAGAACAGGAAGGATGCCAGGTAGAAGCCCACCACCTCCAACAGGGCCAGATAAGCAATGATGATAACGAAAAGACCGCCCACCCTGATCCAGGGGAAGGGCGACTGCTTGGCCTTGGGCTTGGGGAACAACAGGTGCTGCAGCAACATCAAGGCCGAAAGGGCTCCCATGGCGATGATGATGGTGCGGGGGAATACCGCCGCGCGGGGTTCCTCGATGTGGCCCAGGGTGGCGTAGAGCACCGCCGACATGACCAAGCAGACCAGGCCGACTATGGCGTCGCGATTCATGAGCCCGCCTCCTTGGCCAGAGCCTGCGCCTTGGCCTTTTTATACTGGCGCGCCTCGCTGAACACACTGTAGCCCACCGAGGCGGCGCACAGGGCGATGATGATCAGGTTGAGGGAACCGGTGAAGAAATAGTGCATCACGCCCACGTCGGTGTCGGCTATAAGCTTGCCCTTGAGGAAGTTGTCCTCGGCGATGGCCCCCAGGATGATGCCCAGCACCACCGGGGCGGCTGAGAAGCCCACCTTGCGCCCGATGTACATCAGGGTGCCCAAGGAGAACATCACGATGACGTCGTCAAAGCTGTTCTGCACGCTGTAGGTTCCGAAAACCGCCAGCACGGTTACCGCCGCGGCCATTTCCAGGTCCGGCACCTTCATCACGCTGTGGGAGTAGCGGGCCATCAAAATTCCGAAAATGCACATGGCGAACTGGGCCAGCACCAGGGAAGCGATGAAGGTGTAGGTGACGTCGGCGTGGGAGCGGAACAGGTCCGGCCCCGGGAACAGGCCGTGGATCAACAGGCCGCCCAGAAGCACCGCCGCGGTGGGCGAGCCGGGCACGCTCAGGGTCAACAGAGGGATCAGGGATGGCCCCACCATGGCGTTGTTGGCCGACTCGGCCGCGGCCACTCCCTCGGGGTTGCCGGTGCCGAAGGACATGGGGTTCTTGCTGAACTTGCGCACCTGATCGTAGGCGATGAGCCCGGCAACCTGGCCGCCCGCCCCGGGGATGACCCCGATTATGGAGCCCACCACCGAACCGATGGACAGGGCCTTGACGTGGCTCAGGTTCTCCTTGATGGTCTTGAGCAGGATGCCCTTTTGGGGCTTGAACTCCACGTCGCTGGTGAGCTTGTGGGACGTCTCCATGAGCGAAAAAACCTGGGGTATGGCGAAGAGCCCGATCAGGGCGGGCACGATGGCCACTCCGCCGGTGAGCACGTCATGGAACACGAACCGGGGGGTGGCCAACATGGGGCTGTAGCCGATCACCGACACCAGCAGGCCGAACATGCCGCCGATGAGCCCCTTGAGCACCGACCCGGAGGTAAGCCCGGCCATTACCGAAATGCCGAATACCGCGATCCAGAACATTTCCGAGGGGCCGAACTCCATGGAAATCTCGGCCAGGGGCGGAGTGAAGAAGATCATGATGACCATGCCGAACAGGCCGCCCACCAGCGAAGAGATGAAACAGTAATAAAGAGCTTTCTGGGCCTGCCCCTGCTTGGCCATGGGGTGGCCGTCCAAAAGGGTGGCTATGTTGGCCGGGGCGCCGGGGATGTTTATCAGGATGGCCGAGATGGCCCCGCCGGCCACGGTGGCGGTGTACACCGCGCCCAATAGAACCAGGCCGGTGGCCGGTTCCATGTGAAAGGTAAAGGGAACTAGCAGGGCCACGGCCATGGTGGGGCTGAGCCCCGGCGTGGCTCCCAGGAACAGGCCGCCAATGACTCCCAGCACCAACACCAAAAGGTTGATGGGGGTCAGGGCCTGGGGAAAATATGTTAGAAAGTCGACCAAACCTCACCTCTCCAGGCTAACTTTATGGGTTTGCCGCGTTTCGGGGCCTGGTTCATTTGTAGCCCAGCATCTCGGGCAGCTTCAGGCGTTGGATCTTGCCCGAGGGCCCTTTGGGCATCTCTTCCAGGATTCTTATCTCCTTGGGGCTCTTGTACTTGCCCAGATGCTCCAGGCAGTGGGCCCCCAGCTCCTCCAAGGTGCAAGCGCAATCCGGTTTCAGGGTGACGCACAGAAGAATCTCTTCGCCGTAGTGCTGGTCCGGGATGCCCACCGCCGCCGCGTCCAGCACCGCCGGGTGCTTGTAGGCGGCCTCGTCGATCTCTCGGGGGGCGATGTTCTCCCCGCCCTTGATGATCAGCTCCTTGAGTCGCCCGGTCACGAAGACAAAGCCGTCATCGTCCATGTAGCCCAGGTCGCCGGTGTGCAGCCAGCCGTCCGGCTCCAGGGTCTTGGCGGTGACCTCGGGGTTCTTGTAGTACTCCTTCATCACGTTGTCGCCCTTGATCATGATCTCGCCGATGGTGCCCCGGGGGACATCCTTGCCGTGCTCGTCGATGATCTTGGCGGTGTTGCCCACGGCGCAACCCGGCGAGCCGTATTTGCGCTTGGCCGGGTCCATGGGGTTAGAGAACACCGGGGCCGCGGTCTCGGTGAGGCCCATGGTCTCCACGATGCCCACCTTGAACTTTTCCTCGAACTGGTGATGCAGCGAGGGCGGCAGGGCGCTGCTGGCGCTGCGCCCGAAGCGAAGCTGCTCCAGTTGGTAGCCCTGGCCGTTTATCTCGCTGCCGCTTACCAGGTAGGAGATGATGGTGGGAACCACGCTGAACCAGGTGCAGCGGTAGTCGCTGATCAGGGGCCAGAACTCGCCCACGCTAAACTTGTTGGGCACCACCACCGTGGAGCCCAGCACCACCGTGGACATCAACGACACCACCAGCGCGTTGATGTGATAGAGCACCAGGGAGCACAGGGCCACGTCGTCCTGGACCAAGTCGTGGGCCTGAATGACGTACTCCCCACCGGCGCACATGTTCTTGTTGGTGAGGATGACTCCCTTGGGCACACCCGTGGTCCCCGAGGTGTAGAGCAGCAGGGCCGCATCGTCCTCGGAGACCGGGGGCAGACTTTCGGGTGCGCCGCAGGTGTGGGGCAGGACTTCCTCGGCGTTGCGGTCGATGACCATAACCTCTATGGGCCGTTTCACTCCTTGCATCGCCGCGTCCAGGCGCTCTTTCTGGAACTCGGTTACGAACACCAGCTTGCAGTCGGAGTGCTCCAGCACGTAGGTGAGCTGGTCCGGCTGGGCTTGCAGGTTCAGGGGCGCCACCACCAGCCCGGCATACATGGTGCCCACGATTATCTTGGCGCTTTGAATGCTGTTGCCCATCATGAAGGAGACCTTGTCCCCTTTGACCAGGCCCTTGGAATAATAAAAATCAGCCAGCTTGAGGCAGCTTTGTTGGAGCCCGGCGTAACTGAGGCTCAGGCCCGGCTCCGGAGCTACCAGAAAGGTCTTGTCCGGCTGCTCTGCCGCATGTTTGTCCACAAAATATCTAATGGTGCGCATTGGTTACCTCGCCCTCCTCGGCGGAGCCCGCAAAACAAAAAACCCGGCGGGAGTTTAACTCCACACCAGGTTTCGCTGTTTCACTACACGAGCGGTCAAGCAACAGTAATAGCTACTAAAACCAGCACGCCCACCGCAGCCCGGGGGAAAGCCCGGACCTACGCGAGCCGCCTTTTGCCCACGCCTATCTGTCATCAGCCACCGCTCCTCAGCAGGACGCGACGGTTGTCCGCTCGTTTTTCCATGTTTCCATTTCGTCGGCCGCGGCCTTGGCTCCCGGGCATGTGGCCCTCCCCCGGACCCGCCCCGCCTCGGCTTTTGGCCGGCTAAAAACTACTTCCTCGCCCTTCCACCCCCGGACGGTCAAGGGAGGGGCCGCCCCCAACGGAGCGGCCCCCGGTGCATCAGCTCATATAGTCGTAGCCCACCTGGAAGGCTTCCCGGTTCTTGTCGTGGAACTTGGGGATGATTTCCAGCAGGCTTTCCAAGACAACTTCCTTGTCCAGGTCCCCCTCCAGCAACTTGGCCATGGCCCCCAGGGCGATGGAGTTGGAGAAGATGGGACGGCCGAAGTTGTCCATGGCCAACTGCTTGGCCGGCAGCTCGCGATGAGTGCAGGCCAGCTTCTCGTCGATCTCCTCCACGAAGGCGGGATCGAACAGGATCACCCCGCTCTCGGGCACCGTGTCCTTGAAGCGGTTGTAGGCCGCCGAGGACAAGGCGATGAAGAAGTCGGGGTTTTCGCACATGGGGCTGTCGATGGTCTTGGGCGAAAGCACCACCTGGGCGCGCACGTAGCCGCCGCGCATCTCGGTGCCGTGGCTCTTGAGCATGGTGACCCGGAGGCCTTCCTTCACCGCAGCCTCGCCCAATACCTGGCCCAGGCGCACCACGCCCTGGCCGCCGAAACCGCTGGCCACTATCTCCAGTCTGTCTTTCATAGCGCACCCGTCTTTCTGATCTTGTTCACCGAGGCCCAGACGTGTTCGCTGAATTCGGGCCGGGAGCCGGTGGCGTCGTGCCAGACGCCGGTGGCCCACACGGTGTTTTCGTCAGCCTCTTCCAGGGGCTTGGCCCGCTCCTTGATCCACCGGTAGATGTTCACCTGGTTGCGCGAGCCCAGCTCGCGGGAGGCGAAGTTGGTGGGGCAGGGATAGGGCATGTGCACCAGGGAGAAGCCGGGATTCAGGATGGCCCGCTTCACGCTCTCCACCGCCCGCTGGCCGTCCATGGCCACATGGCGGGCCAGGAAGGTGGCTCCAGCTCCCTTGAGGATGTGCATGACGTCCATGCCTTCGCTCATCAGGTTGTGCTCGAACATGCCGTAGGGGCTGGAGTCGGTCTTGGCCCCCTGGGGGGTGGTGAAACCGAATTGGCCGCCGGTGGACTGGTAGCCCAGGTTGTCGTTGACGATGACGGTCATGTCGCAGTTGGAGCGCGCGGAGTGGATCAGGTGCATCAGGCCGATGCCGAAGGCGTCGCCGTCGCCCACCGTGCAGATGATCTTCTTCTCCGGCGGCAGGGCGATCCTCAGGCCCCTGGCGATGGCGTAGACCCTGCCGTGGGTTCCGGCGAAGCCGTCGCCCTTCCAGGTGGCGAAAGTCTGGCGCCCGGCGCAGCCGATGGAGGTGCCCCAGATTATGTCGTTTGGCACGAGACCCAGCTCGTCGATGGCCTGAACGACCACCTTGTGGTTGATGCCCAGACCGCAGCCGGAGCAGGCGGTGCTGGGGATCTTGCGGGTCCGCAGGTACTTATCGATAAGGGTGGCGGATGAGTACTGCATTACCACGCCTCCAACTCCCAACCCTTGCGCTCCAGGGGCTGGTTTTTCAGTAGCTTCTCAAAGTTCTCCAGCAGATCTGGGATGGTGGGCAGATCGCCGCAGGTGCCCAGGAAGTGGACCTCGGAGTCCTTGGGCGCGGCCCGCTGCACCTCGCGCACCAGCTGGCCGTCCCAGTTGAGCTCCACCGTCAGGTACTTGGTCTTGCGGGTGAAGTGCTCGTCCGGGAAAGGCCACAGGTTGATCAGCCGAAGAGCCCCTACCTTCATGCCCAGGGAGCGGGCCTTGTCCACCGCGGTGTTCACCACCCGGGAAGGCGTGCCGTAGGAGACCACCACCAGGTCGGGGTCGTCGTCCATGTACTTCTTCTCGTAGAGGTGGTTGAACAGGTCGCGATGGTTGCGCACCTTGTAGATCAGGCGGTAGGCGTGCTTGTGGTGGGCCTCCACTTCCTCGATGTCGTAGCCCTGCTCGGTGGGGGTCCAGTCGGAGCAAAGGCCTCCGGCTCCGGAGCCCATCTGAACCGGCGGGATGTCCAGGTCATCGCTGAAGGGATAGAAGTTGGGCCCGGCGCAGGAGCCGCGCGGCCAGGTCCTGAAGCCCATCTCCTTCATCTCGTCTTCGTTTTCCGGGACGGTGATGTCCTCGAAGCCGTCGGTGATGAGCTGGTCGCCCAGCACGGTGATGGGCATGCGGAAGCGCTCGGCCAGGTAGAAGGCCTCCACCACCATGGCCATGGCCTCTTGGGCCGAGTTGGGGGCCAGGGTGATGCACTCGAAGTTGCCGCCCTGGGTGGGGTAGCGGGTCAGGTAGAACTCTCCCTGACCCGGCGCGCCGGTGATGCCGCTGACCGGACCCACCCGGCCGGAGTTGACCACCACCAGGGGCATTTCACAGCCCAAGGCCCAGCCGAAGGGGTCGGCGTAAAGGATGTAGCCAGGTCCCGAGGTGGCGGTCATGGCTTTCATGCCGCCCAGGGAGGCCCCGATGCACACGTGCATGGCCCCGCACTCGTCCTCGGCCTGCAAGTACACGCCGCCCTCCTGGGGCAGGCGCTTGCTCATGGCCTCGGCCAGCTCGGTGGCCGGGGTGATTGGGTAGCCGCAGAAGAAGCGGCACCCTGCCAGGATGGCGCCCTCGGTGATGGCGAAGTTGCCTGTTTCCAAAAATCTTTTCATCGCATAAACCTCCCGGGGCTACGCGGTTTTTTCAACGACGCCGATGGCGAAGTCTGGGCAGGAGAAGAAGCACTTGAAGCAGCCCACGCACCACTTGGGAGACTTAACCTCCATGGGCCGGTAGCCCTTGAGGTTGAAGCCATCGGCCGGTCCAAAGGTGTCAACTCCGCAAACCTCGGCGCAGTAGCCGCACTCCTTGCAATACTCGGTGTTCAGGACCACTTCGAAGGTGCGCGCGTCGCACTGCAAGCAGCGGCCCGCCTCGGCGGCCACCGCCCCCGCGCTCATGGGCTGCTCCACCTGGTCGAAGTTGTCGCCGCGCTCCCAGACGTGCAAATGAGGCGTTTGTTGGCGGGGCAGGATCTGACCGGTCAGGGGGCTAAGCTCCACCTCGTCCTCGGGCGCGGCCAACACCTCGCTGATGTCGCCGTTCCCGCCCAGATACTTGTCGATGGCCTCGGCGGCCTTGCGGCCCTGGCCCACGCCGCCGATGATGGAAGCCGGGCCGGTGACCACGTCGCCGCCGGCGAACACGCCCGCAGCGCCGGTGGCCTGGTCCGCGCCCGCCTGGATGCGGTTGCCCGCGGTGTCCACGCCGTCCACGTCCACGAACTCCAGCACCGGGCTCTGGCCGATGGCCAGGATCACGGTGTCGGCCTCCACCTGAGTGGTGACGCCTTCGTTGTAGACCGGGCTGAACTTGCCGCCCTTGTCGAACACCGAGGTGCAGGCCCTGAAGGACACGCCGGAGGCCTTGCCTTCACCCACCACCTCCTTGGGTCCCCAGGAGTTGTTGATGACCACGCCCTCGTCCTCGGCCAGGCTGACCTCCCAGGGGTGGGCGGGCATTTCCTCACGGCTCTCCAGGCAGAACAGCTGGACTTCCGCCGCGCCCAGGCGCTTGGCGGTCAGGGCCACGTCGACGGCCACGTTGCCGCCGCCGACCACCACCACCTTTTCGCCCACCGCCGGGGCCTGTTCCAGGGCCACGTCGCGCAGGAACTCCCAGCCCCAGAGCACGCCGTCCTTGTCGGAGCCGGCGAGCTGGATGCGGGCCGAGGAGTTGGCGCCGCTGGCCACGAACACCGCGTCGTAGTCCTTGGTCAGCTTAGCCAGGTCGACGTCCTTGCCCACCAAGGTGGAGCCCTTGAACTCCACTCCCAGTTCCAGGATGTCCGCCACGTCGCGGTCCAAGCGGGCCTCGGGCAGGCGGTAGCTGGGGATGCCGTAGCGCATCATGCCGCCCGGCTTGGGGAAGGCGTCGAAGATGGTGACCTGGTGTCCCTTGCCGGCCAGATAGTAGGCCGCGGTGAGCCCTGCCGGGCCCGCGCCCACCACCGCCACCTTCTTGCCGCTGGCGGTCGGTTTGGCTTTTTGGCTCTTCCAGGCGTCTGTGCCGTGGTCCACCGCCGCCCGCTTTATGGCCCGGATGGCGATGGCATCGCCAAACTGTTTGTAGGCGCAAACGTCCTCGCAGGGGGCGAAGCAGGCGTCGGCGCATACCACCGGCAGGGGCAGGCGCTCGCGCAGCACCGCCACCGCCTGGTCGAAGTTGCCGTCCTTCACCGCACGAATGTAGCGGGGGACGTCAACCCCGGCGGGGCATGCGTCGGAACACCGGGGGACCACAAAGTCCTTTCGCGAAACCCGGTAGGTTGTCATCGCATTCTTCCTCCAAAATTACGAATGATGAGGCCTTCTGCTTGGTCTTTGCGCCATACATAACAAGAAACATGCCAAGGGACTAACCTCCGGCCAACCAAGAGGAGATACTGGCAAATTAGTTTGTTGTTTCAAGATGATAAGACGAAAGGCTATTGCGAGACGAATCCCGAGCAAAGAGTAACCGTTACTAATTGCAACATTTTTGCCGTACGAATTCCCGGACATGTTTGGATTTCCGGACAAAAAGCACGATTCGGAAGGTACTAACTGGACTTTTCGGTGTCAGCCAGATCGTAGCGGCGGCATTTCTCATAGAGGGTGGAGCGGGAAACTCCCAGCATTTTAGCGGTCTTGGTCATATTCCCCTGGTTCAGGGCCAGGGCGTGCTCCAGCACCCGTTTTTCAAAGCAGGCCACCTGTTCGGCCAAAGGACTGTCCGGATTTTCGCACACCTGCGGTTCGTCGGAGGGGGCCTTGATTATCTCCCTGGGGAGGTGCTCCAGGTCGATCATGCGGCCTTCGCTGAGGCTAACCGCTCGTTCTATGACGTTTTTCAGCTCGCGCACGTTGCCGGGCCAGGGATAGTTTTGCAGCGCCTCCATGGCCTGGGGGCTCACCTCGGTCTCCGGGTGGTCCAGGGCCACCAGGAAGTGGCGCACCAAGAGCGGGATGTCCTCGCCCCGCTGGCTCAGCGGCGGTATCTCCACGGCCATGGTGTTCAGGCGGTAGTAGAGGTCGTCTCGGAACTCGCCCCGGCTCATCATCTCCCTGAGGTCGCGGTTGGTGGCCGCCACCAGTCGGAAGTCCACGGCCACCTGCTTAACCCCGCCCAGACGCTCCAGCATCTTGGTTTCCAGCACCCGGAGCAGGGTGGCCTGGGCCTTGGGGCTAAGCTCGCCGATCTCGTCCAAAAACAGGGTCCCCAGGTGGGCCAACTGGATCTGGCCCACCTTGCCCTTGCGGCTGGCCCCGGTGAAGGCCCCTGACTCGTAGCCGAACAGCTCCGACTCCAACAACTCCCGGGGGATGGCCGCGCAGTTGACGCACACGAAGGGGCCGGAAGAGCGGGGCGAGGCGCTGTGCACCGCGTGGGCGAACATCTCCTTGCCGGTGCCGGTTGCTCCTGTGATCAGCACCGGGGCCTCGGTGCGGGCGTACTTGGCGGCCACGGCCTTGACCCCGGCCAGGAGCGGGCTGGAGCCCACGATGCTCTTGAAGCTGTACAGGGGCGAGAGTAGGCGGTTGAGCCCCTTCTTATAGTATTTCACCTCGCTCTCCAGGCCCTGGAGCCGGGAGATGAGGTCGGTCATGGCGGTGTAGTCGCGGAAGATGGTCTGCAGGATCACCCCCACCACCTGGTCCTTGACCCGCAGGGGGATGCGGTTGACCAGCATGGGCATGTCGGTTTTGAGGGAACATCGCTGGGCCAGCTCCGAGCGGCCGGTGGAGAGCACCTGGGGCATGCGGGTGTGGGGGAAGTACTTGTCCAGATAGTCGCCCACCGCCGCTTTGGGGTCGGTGCCCAACAGGTCGCCGTAGACCCGGTTCATGAACACGATGCGGCAGTCGGAGTCGCAGACGATGATGCCCGAGTAGACGTTGTCCAGCACCAGGGAAAGGAAGTCCACCAGGTCGCCCAGGTTGGCCGCGCCGGAAAGCACCCGCATGGCCGAACCGGCCATGCCGTTGTTGCCATTGAGCCGGTCAACCGCGCAAAAGCGGTCTTTGCCGTTTTCTTGATTCATCGGCGCGTCTCTCCGCTGGAACCGGATTCCCCCTCCGGCCCACTGTCTGGAGCACGATGCGGTAGGTCATGGACAATGTAGCAAGGCGGGCGGGGCGATTCAACGCCTTTCGGACGGCAAAAGCGAATGGCGGCGGGGCGGCGGGCCCCATGAAAACCGGAACCGGCGGCCAGGGGTCACCGGCTCCGGGTCGTGACTCTAGGCGGGAGGGGACCAGCGGTTCACCAGATGGGGAGGCATTTGCCCCTCCAGAACCGCCGCCAAATTCTTGGCGCACATGAAGCCCACCTCCATGGAGGTCTCCAGGGTGAAGCTGCCCATGTGCGGGGTGGATATCACCTGGGGCAACCTGGCCAGGGGGCTCTCCCCCAGGGGCTCGGTGCAGAACACGTCCAGGGCCGCCCCGCCCAGGTGGCCGTCCTCCAGGCTCTTTTGCAGGTCCGCCTCGTTGATCAGCTCCCCCCGGCCCAGGTTGAGCAGGTAGGCTCCCTGACGCATCATGGCCAGTTGGGGCGCCTGGATCAGGCCGTTGGTCTCCGGGGTGCCCGGCAGGTGCAGGGAAACGAAGTCCGAGGCGGCCAGCAGCTCCTCCAGGGAAACCCAGGCTATGCCGTAGCGCTCGGTGAACTCCCGATCCTGGGTGCGGCCATAGGCCATGAGCTTCATGCCCAGGCACCCCGCCATGGCGGCCACCTCCTTGCCGATCTTGCCCAGGCCCACGATGCCCAGGGTGCGCCCGCCCAATTGATAGCCGGTCACCGGGTCCCAGCCGCCGTCCTTCACCAGGCGGTCGGCGTAGGGGATGCGCCGGGCCAGGGCGAACATCAGCCCGATGGTGAACTCGGCCACGGCCCTGGCGTTGCCTCCGGGTGCGTTGCACACCGCGATGCCCAATTCATCGGCCTTCTTCAGGTCGATGTGGTCCACGCCCACCCCGTGCACCGCCACGACCTTCAGCCGGGGCAGGGCCTCCATCAACGCGCCGTCGATTTTGACCATGCCGGGCACCAGGCCGTCGCAGCCCTCAAAAAACTCCCGTACCGTCTCCGGGCTCACCTTGAAGTCCGGAGGACGGGTGATCACCTCCCAGCCCTTGTCCCGGAGCCATTGGGCCGGCTCCAGGGCGTGGATCCCGAAGGTGGGGCCCAGGGAGCAGATGCGAAAGGCGTCCCCGGCTTGGCCTTCCCGGCGACCTTGTTGTTCATCCTTGATGTTGCTCATAGGTATCCTCATTAAGCGTACAGAAGGCGGGGCCGCGGCCCCTCTCACCGGCAAAATCATTAAGGATGAATGTTCCCCTAAGGCGGGGGATCGCGCAAGGTAATCCGGAGAGTGGGTCCGGGGAGAGCCCCCGGACCCACGATGGATATTAGGCGAGCATTTCCAGGAAGGCTTCCACGCGGGTCTTGAGCTGCTCCACGTCTTCCATGCTGTAGTCGGTCTCCACGCGCAGCACCGGCAGGCCCGTGGCCTCCAGCTTTTTCTCCAGGGGCAAGGCCTCCATCTGGTAGGGCTGGCAGAACTGCAGGCCGTAGTGGATCACGCCCTTGGCCCCGTAGTCGGCGGCCATCTGCTTGACGTGCTCCTCGCGCTCGGGGTTGGGGGTGAACACGGCGCAGTCGATCTGCCAGTAGCGCTCCACGATGGCCTCCATCATGGAGTCCAGATCGTCGCCCTGGGGCTCAACCAAGTTGCGGGTGCCGCGCTCGCCCACGCAGGACTCCTCGCCCACCACCACCGCGCCGGAGCTTTCCACGATCCAGGGCACCTTCCAGTTGGGCACGGCCATGGGACAGCCGGAGAACAGCAGGCGGGGCGTCCCCTTGGGAGCCACGCCCTGGCCCGCCTTTATGCGCTCCTCCAGCTCGTCGCAGATTTTGTGCACCGAGGCGGTGAAGCGCACCGGATCGTCGTAGAAGGAGACCTGATTGATCAAGAGAGCGTCCAGGCCGGAGATGGGGGCCGGGTCCACGGCGCGCAGCTTGTAGAGCCGGTGCAGGGCCTCACGCTTGTCGTTGACGATCTTGATGCCCTTGGCCAGGCGCTCGGCGGTGATCTCGATGCCGGTGAGCTCCTCCACCGCCTGCTTGAAGCGCTGGTACTCGGCGGCCAGCAGGGCGCGGCCCTCCTTGGACTTCACCTGGGGCAGGTCCATGACGTAGAGATTGGGCACCAGGCCGCCCAGGGTCTCGTAGGACTTCTTCTTGCCGTCGCAGGTGTTCTCGCCCACGATCATGTCGGCCGACTCCATGTAGGGGCAGACCTTGCCCAGCTTGAAGCCGAAGGCGCTCTTGATCAGGGCGCAGGTGTTGCGGGGCAAAACCTGGTCCACCAGGTCGGTGGCGAAGTCGGCCCCGGTGCACAGGCCCACCAGGGTGGCGTCGGCCGCGCGCACGATCTCCTCGGGCACGAACACGCAGAAGGAGCCGATGACCTTCTTGCCCTCGGCCTGGCCGTCCACCAGTTCCTTGATGCGCAGGCCGTGCACCTCGCTCATCACGAAGTTGAAGTACTCCATGCCCTGGGGGCGCTCCTGCTGAGACAGGAAAATCTGGCCGTAGCCGTCGCCCAGCACCTGAAGCAACTGATCGTGGGCGGCCAGGTCCAGACCCAGCCCTTGCCACATGGCATCGTATTCGCTAGCCATCGATGTCCTCCTAAATTGTTGAGGGCCCCCGAAGGGGCCCGTGGATGCGTCCTAGTATTCCTTGGGCAGCTTATCCAGTTGTGCCTTGGTAAACACCGGGCCGTCCTTGCACACGTACTCCGGGCCCACGTTGCAGCGCCCGCAGATGCCGATGCCGCACTTCATGCGGTTCTCCAGGCTCATCACGATCTGCTCCGGTTGCCAGCCCAGCTTGTCGAAAACCGGCTGGGTGAAACGGATCATCACCGGCGGGCCGCAGATAAGGGCCACCGCATTGTCCGGCTTGGGGGCCACCTGCTCGGTAACCGTGGGCACGAAGCCCACCA